>RCNI01000481.1_pt1 | contig 24454 bp, 22 predicted proteins | sample 2041151 | NCBI WGS metagenome assembly RCNI01 (sample SAMN09708214, study PRJNA481090) | feces metagenome | isolation source: feces | place: Antarctica: Albino Rookery | reverse complement strand
TATTCGTCTTTTTAATCATAAAATCTGCAAGTTTCTTGCCCTAAAGGTACTTAAAACTTGCAGATTTATCAAAGATTTTTATAAACTAATTTACTGAATATCAATAGATAAAGATATTCTTAAGGGACGACTAATTACCGTCGATATCTGTCATGGTCCCCTTGGTAGAGTTCTTCAAATAAACCGTAGCAAAAACAGGTTCACCGTCCTTTGAATCAATCTTACCCGAAATGGTAATCTGATCATGAATTGCAGCAACCGCCATCAAATGACAAAACATCAAAAGAATCATCGTCGTGCAACTTCTCAACATCCTAAATTTCATATTTCCTAATTCTATATTTAAACTTTACCGTCATCCGATAAAGTACGTACCTTCAATGTTTGAAAGAAAGGTAAAGTCCCCTTCTGAATTCGGCTGCAAAGGACGTAAATCCATCACCGGGAAGATTAACTTATCGTCCGCAGTATGCAACTTATCGTCTTTTTTTTCATCTTTTCGTGTTTTCTGAAGCCCAATCAGGGTATAAAATCGTCCAAAACCAATAAAAAAGTCCAAAATATCATAGAAATTCTACACCCCCCCCGATAAAAAGAAACGGACTCACATCCCCACTATTTTCTCTCCATTCCCCAAAGTCCATAAAAAAAGCGGGATTCCTCTACTCAAAAGTAGAAGAATCCCGCCCTTAAGAATTCATCTCCAACAAAGCTACCCGATTCTGCTAACCGAAGTACCCACTATTGGATTTCATATTTTCATTTACGATAGCTGTCCAACCCTTCAGCCTGGAACTTGCGAATAAAATTAAAATGCTTTTCAACCTCAGATTCTGCATAATTCACATAAACCTGAAGAGATTTAGCAAAGAGTTCCGGTGCTTTAGTTGCATCCTGCAACAACAAGTGACTCATGACGTTCACAGCAGCCATTTCATACAAACGGCGAGCTACGAAATCAAGCAATTCCTGATTCTGGCTATCTTTTACCGCATTGGTACAAGCTTCAAACTTACGAGTCATATCTTTAATGCGGTTCAACAGCGGTTCGAATTCGGGTGCACATGGAACCAATTCATAATCGTGGAGAGTTGCCGCATACGAACCATTAGTCACGTAACGGATAGCTGCCACTGTCTGCAGCTGAGTAGTTCCTTCATAAATGCTAGTGATACGTGCATCACGATAAATACGCTGGCAAGCATATTCCATCATGAAACCAGAACCTCCATGAATCTGGATACAATCGTATGCGTTCTGATTGGCATATTCTGAGTTCATACCTTTAGCCAACGGAGTCAAGCTATCGGCCAATTTAGCATACATTTTCTGTTCCTTACGCTCTTCTGGAGTCAATTTGCGTTCACGAGCGATGTCATCCAAAGCCTTGTAAATATCTACATAGCGAGCTGTCTGATACAACAAAGCACGACCAGCATCCAATTTGGCTTTCATGGTAGCCAGCATATCGTATACAGCCGGGAATTCAATGATAGCCTTACCAAACTGCTTACGGTCTTTTGCATAAGCCAAGCCCTCATTATAAGCAGCCTGACTCAAACCTACAGACTGAGCCGCAATACCCAAACGAGCCCCGTTCATCAAAGCCATGACATATTTAATCAAGCCCAACTTACGGTCACCGCACAATTCAGCCTTTGCGTTCTTGTACACCAATTCACAAGTAGGAGAACCATGGATACCTAATTTATTCTCTATACGACGAACATCTACACCCCCGTCATTCTTGTCATAAATAAACATGGACAAGCCACGACCATCGTGAGTGCCTTCTTCCGAACGAGCCAGTACCAAGTGTAAGTTTGCATCACCGTTTGTGATGAAACGCTTCACACCGTTCAATCGCCAACAATTATTTTCTTCATCAAATGTAGCCTTCAACATAACGCTCTGAAGGTCAGATCCTGCATCCGGTTCAGTCAAGTCCATAGACATGGTTTCTCCTGCACAGATACGAGGGATGAAGCGGCTATGCTGATCTTCGTTGCCGAATTCATACAAAGTCTCAATACAATCCTGAAGCGACCAAATGTTACCGAAGCCCGCATCAGCCTGTGCAACAATTTCAGCACACATTGTATAAGGAGTAATCGGGAAGTTCAAACCGCCAAAACGACGAGGCATGGTCATACCATTCAAACCAGCTTTCACCATGGCATCCAAATTCTGCTGAGTACCTGAAGCGTATTGCACACGACCATTTGCATGATGAGGACCTTCCTCATCTACTCCTTCAGCATTCGGTGCTACGATATCACCAGCCAATTCACCTGTGATTTCCAAAACTTTATCGTAAGAATCGATTGCATCCGCATAATCAAGTGGAGCATAATCGAATTCGTCTTTATCTCTATAGCTGCGTTCTTTCAATTCGCAGATACGTTCCATCAACGGATTATTCAGATGGAAACGCAATTCCGGGTGTTCTGTATAAAAGTTTGCCATTACTTACTGTTCTTTTTGTAATACTTAATCATCTTAGGAATCACTTCTTCTACAGTTCCATTAATCACATAATCAGCGATGGTATTAATCGGTGCATTCGGATCGCTGTTGATAGAAATGATAATACCTGCATCCTGCATACCTGCAATATGCTGAATCTGACCAGAAATACCGCAAGCAATATACAATTTAGGATGAACAGTTACTCCTGTCTGACCAATCTGACGGTCATGTTCACAGAAACCGGCATCGACAGCTGCACGGCTGGCACCCACTTCGGCATGAAGTTCTTTAGCCAATTCATACAACATATCAAAACCTTCCTTACTGCCCATACCATAACCACCGGCAATGACGATGGAAGAACCTTTCAGATTATGTTTTGCCTTTTCCACATGACGGTCAATGACCTTCACAACATAGTCTGTTTTAGGAACATACTTATCCACCTCGTGACGAATCACTTCACCTGGATAGTTTTCATCCAAGATTTCTTTCTTCATCACACCTTCACGAACCGTAGCCATCTGTGGACGATGATCAGGGTTTACAATGGTAGCGACAATATTCCCTCCGAAAGCCGGACGAATCTGAAACAACAGATTTTCATAAGTCTTGCGCTGTTTCTTGTCTTCGTAATCACCGATTTCAAGCTGAGTACAATCAGCAGTCAAACCACTAGTCAGCGATGAAGAAACACGCGGACCGAGGTCACGACCAATTACAGTTGCTCCCATCAAACAAACCTGCGGCTTTTCTTCTTTGAAAAGATTGACCAAAATGGAAGTATGAGGAAGGGAAGTATAAGGGAAAAGTCCTGGAGCATCGAATACATGTACGCAATCCACTCCAAAAGGCATCACTTGTTTTTCTACACCTTCAAGGTTGGAGCCAGCACAGATTGCTTCCAACTTGCAACCCAAATCATTAGCTAACTTACGACCTTTTGTTAAAAGTTCGAGACTGACATCGGCAACGTGGTTACCTTCCAGCTCACAATATACAAATACATTATTCATAGTCTTTATCCGATAGTGTGGTTAGCCAACAGTTCAACAATCAAATTTTCTACATCTTCATCGCTGCCAGTCAGCGTTTTGCTTTCCTTAGCCTGGAAGACAATGTTTTCAATTTTCTTCACTTTCGTAGGAGAACCTGACAAGCCACATTGTACTACGTCGCCGTTGACATCGGCTACACTCCATTCTGTAATATTCAAGTAAGGACGACTTTCGTAAAGGTCGGCATAAGAAAGTTCCTCACCGTTCTTGGTGAAAGCCGCCTTCTCCTGTGCACCCAACGCACGTTTGTATTTCTGAACCAACTTGGCATTACGCGGACGACAAGGAGCCGCACTTCCATTTACTGTAAGCACGATAGGAAGAGGAGCTTCCACTACCTCTACCCCTCCATCAATATGACGTTTTACACGGATATGTCCATATTTAACTTCTTGGATTTCTTCTACATAGGTAACTTGAGGAAGACCTAATTTTTCTGCAACCTGCGGACCTACCTGAGCGGTATCTCCATCAATCGCTTGACGACCACCTACTATAATATCATAATCACCTATCTTACGAATGGCTGTTGCCAATGCATACGATGTAGCCAACGTATCAGCACCAGCAAAAGCACGGTCAGTCAACAAGTAGCCGTTGTCAGCACCTCGATATAATCCTTCACGGATTATTTCTGCGGCACGACCGGGACCCATAGTCAACATGGTAACTGTGGAACCTGGATGTGTGTCTTTCAGTCTGAGTGCCTGTTCCAAAGCGTTCAAATCTTCCGGATTAAAGATAGCCGGAAGAGCTCCACGGTTTATTGTACCGTCAGCATTCATGGCATCTTTCCCCACGTTACGCGTATCGGGTACTTGTTTGGCCAAAACTACAATTTTCAAACTCATTAGATTAATATTTTGGTTATAATAAAATTTTTATGGCAAATTTAATGAAAGCATTCGGACTACAAAACGATAAAGACATAAAAATGCACAACCTTGTACACTTTGAGCAATCACAGATTTACTCCCTTGAAAATAAGGCTTTATAAAGATAACCAACCGCTTATACTCCTCTAAAAACCAAGAATCACCTAAAATCGCACCATTGCATAATTGACCTAAATCAAGAAATGGAATATAAAAAAAATAAAAAACATGCTTTAGAGCATTTATCCTAAATATTTTTTGTATCTTTGTATCGACAAATAAGGAAAAACAACAACAGCTTCCGAATGGCGGAAGCACAAAACCAAGACGATTATGAGAAATGAAATTTTAAAACTACAGTATCAGATTAAACGTTACCAATCAATGGGAAACGGTGTAATGTGTCAGGCTTTGAACAGCAAACTTCACAAATTGCTTGAAAAGCAATAAAAAGCTGTTCTCTTCAAAAAGAAAGAGTTATCAACCATTAAATATCATGAAGGTGAATATCGGTTGCCGATATTCACCTTTTTTATTTTCCTCCATCTCTTTCATCCCCAGCATGTGAAATACTCTCGTATTTCATCAAATCAATATTTCACAAAGTAAAAACCTTCAAAAACAATGTACCATGAATGAATTAATAAATGAAATCACTCAGTATATCCATTACAAAGCAAACTCTTCCTGGAAAGATGAAATCATTTTTCTGCTAATAATCACGGCACTTTCCTATTTCCTTCCCCGTCTCTTCAAAAGACTCATCATACCAGCTGCTAAAAAATTGACCCGACGAACCAAAGCAACTTGGGATGATTATCTTTTCAATGAAAAGACATTGAACGCTTTTTGCCGAATCATCCCTCCTATTATATGGTATGCATGTCTGCCTATGGTGCTCACGCACCTTCCCAACGTACTGAACGCGTTACAGCATGTCTGCATGATTTATCTCGTCATTGCTTCACTGATACTGCTCAAAGTGTTCCTGGATTCGCTCTATGAGATATCCAACCGACATGAACGGTTCAAGAACCGCCCGCTGAAAGGAATTTACCAAATGATCTTTCTGTTGGCACTCGGAGTAGGAATTGTAATCATCATCGGTATTCTAATAGATAAAGATCCCACAACGATTCTGACCGGATTAGGTGCCTCAGCGGCTATTCTGATGTTAGTGTTCAAGGACAGCATTCTGGGACTGGTAGCAGGCATACAGCTTTCAGCCAATGAAATGCTCAGCCCCGGTGACTGGATTACCATTCCCAAATCAGGTGTTGACGGAAATGTACTGGAAGTATCACTCACTACCATTAAGGTACAGAATTTCGACAATACCATCATCACCATTCCTCCTTATGCCTTGGTAAGCGATTCTTTCCAAAACTGGAGAGGAATGCAGGAATCAGGAGGAAGACGAATCAAACGTGCCATCTACATTGACTTGAATACCGTACACTTCAACACAAAAGAAGAACTGAAAGCTTATCAAGAAAAAGGATTGCTGAGACAAGAGGACCTGGAAGGTCAAGAACAAATGGTAAACGTGGAAGCTTACCGTGCTTACCTAAAACATTACTTAAGGAATCATCCGAAAATCAGCCAAAACATGACTCTATTAGTCAGAGAGCTCTCGCCTACTCCCGAAGGAATGCCTCTGGAAATCTATTGTTTCACCAATACAACCAATTGGGGAGCTTATGAGGACATCCAATGTGAAATAATCGGTCACATCACCGCCATACTTCCTGAATTCGGGCTCCGCATTTACCAGCGTTACACCGGTTTTGATTATACCCGTTCATAATAAAGAAGCCGCATTTAGTCAAATGATTGAACTAAATGCGGCTTCATATTTCATGCAAGACACCAACGAAACAAGACTCGCTCATTCCGTCCATGCAAAAGTGTCATCGCTTATATTACCAAAACTGCTATCAACTGAATAAACAGAATAAGGAAGACCATAGCAATAGGATAAACGGTAGCATAAGCCACACTCGGAATGTTGCTGTCGGTCATCGAATCCACCGCAGCCAAGCCCGGCGTACTCGTCATTCCACCTGTAATGGTACCCAAAAGGTCAAGCAAACTGATTTTGAAGACCAAACGTCCCACCAATGCCGCTACCAACATAGGAACAAAAGTGATCAAGGCACCTACACCAAACAGCAAGAATCCACTCTCCTGGAAAGTCGCAACCAAATTCTTACCAGCCGAAGTACCCACTTCCGCCAAGAAAAGCAAGAGTCCCAACTGACGAAGCAACTGATTGGCCGGACCCGACATAGACCACAAGATAGGACCTGTCTTTCCAATAGCACTCAAGAACAAAGCCATCATCAAGACCCCTCCTGTCAATCCCGGAGAAAAAGACATGCCACCGCCAAAAGAAAGATGCAACTTGCCGAACAACACGCCCAGTACAATTCCCATCGCAATCGGGAAGAAATCGGTATCCGACAACTTTTTCTCGTCATTACCCACCAAACGAGCAACACCCGACAGACCTTCCTTTTCACCGACTACCATCAATTTATCACCGAATTTCAATGCCAAAAAAGGAGAAGGCGACAGATCGATACCACTTCTTCGAACTCGCGTAATGGTACACCCAAAGTTTTTCTGAAGGTTCAATTCGCACAACTGCTTGTTAATCATATCTTTCTTTGTCAGCAGAAGAGACTCAATGCTCTGACTATGATCCAAGGGAACTTCTCCTTCTACACGTTCACCCAACATCAGTTCCAGATTCTTCAAAGCCTCTTCACTTCCTACGGCCTGAATGTAATCACCCTTCTGCAAAACGAGATGTGCTGCAGGAATCATGATTTCCTCACCACGCTGCAAGCGAGATATAACCGCTCCGGTCATGGAACGAACATTCAACTGCAACAATGTTTTTCCACAAACACTCTCATGAGTGATGCGGAACATAGAAGAATTCAATTCAGGATACTGGCTGCGACGCTCCTTTTCCAGTTCGTGAGCTTCCTGTTCCAAATCCACACGAAGCAACTTCGGAAGTAATTTCACGAACAAGATAACTCCAATCACCCCAAAAGGATAAGCGATACCATAAGCGATAGAAGCCAATGGAGACTGCGTGCTGTCAATAGCCACAGCCAAACCCGGTGTACTGGTTAAAGAACCAGCTATCAATCCTACCACACTCGGGGTGTCGATATTAAACAAATACTTCATACCCAATCCAGTAAGACAAGCAGAAGCGATAATGAGAATCGTAAGCAGAATCAATGTTTTACCTTTACTGCGGAACGAGTCAAAAAAACCTGGACCAGCTTGAATTCCAATGGTAAAAATAAATAATACCAACCCGAAGTTACCCAACTCCTTAGGAATAGAAACTCCCCAGTGACCAAAAGCCAAGGCTATAAAAATCACCGCAGAAACGTCTAAAGACAAGCCCTTAATTTTGATACTTCCCAGCATAAATCCCAATGCTACGATCAAGAATACCGAGAAATAAGATGATTGTAGTAAGTCTACCAACATAGAATAAAATAAAAGTTAGAAATATGCTGCAAAGATACGAAAAAGCCAAATATAATCAGCCTCTATCCGTCAGTGATTCAATATAATTATAAAGCTTTTTGTAAAACGCATGCTTCGTCAAGGTAGAAGCATCTCCCAAGATAATCAATTTCATACGAGCACGAGTTATAGCAACATTCATTCTACGCAGGTCATTCAAGAATCCAATCTGTCCTTCTTCATTGGCACGTACCAAACTGATAAGGATGACATCCCTCTCTTGACCTTGAAATCCATCTACGGTATTGACTGTTATCACCTGACGGTAAGGCTTAAAAAAGACGTCTTTACGCAATAACTGACGAAGGTATTGAACCTGAGCCTTATAAGGAGATATCAAACCTACATCAATGCGTTCATCCAGGAAACGTTCTTTTCCTATCTTATTGATATAATCCTTCAACTGCTGCAAGGACAAAGCTGCCTCAGCCTTGTTGATTCGACCATAATTTTCTCCTACGAATTCTTCGTTACAATCCATTCCTTCGGTATTCACCCAATCAATAGGCGTGTCAAAGTCCAAAATGCTCCGATATTTCACTTCAGGAGCCGACTCCAATTGTCCTCCATAGAACCAATCGGAAGAGAAACGCATAATTTCATCGTTCATGCGATATTGCGTCTTCAAAAGAGACACTACTTCAGGCTTGTTCTTCGCTACGCACTGCATCAATGTATGAGCAAGTCCACCTCGCATCGCCAACGGATTCTTTACCGTAGGAGGAAGCTGACAATGATCACCAGCCAAAATCACACGGTCTACCTTCTGGATAGGAATCCAGCAATCCGCTTCCAAAGCTTGTGCAGCCTCATCAATGAACAACGTACCAAATTTATATCCGCTGAGAATACGATTAGCACTGCCTACCAAAGTACAAGCAATCACACGTGCTTCGGCAAAAAGAGAATCCTTTATTCTGATTTCCAATTCAGTGGCCCGATCTTTCAACGAATTTATCTTCAGACGGACAGCTTCACGGTCGGTTCCTTTCCTGCCATGACTATACAATTCACGAATCGCCTTACGAATACTCCACAACTGAGAATAATCCGGATGCGATTCAAAACGGCGCTCGTAGGTAAAGGCCAGCATCTTATCGTTCACACGGCTTGGGTTACCAATACGAAGCACACTGCATCCCCTATCAACCAATTTCTCACAAATCCAGTCGACAGCCATATTACTTTGCGCACACACCAACACTTGATTTTCACGATGCAAGGTTTCATAGACAGCCTCCACGAGTGTAGTCGTTTTTCCGGTTCCGGGAGGTCCATGAACAATAGCCACATCCTTTGCACGCAACACATTGTTCACCGCACCCTCTTGTGTACGATTCAACCAAGGGAAACGCGAAGGCTGAAAAGTAAAAGTCGATGCCGGTTGAGTGCCATGAAAGATATCGCGCAATGCTGCCATCCGATTATTCTTGGCTGAAATAACCTGTTTCAATGCATCAAACATCAGCCGGTAACTGGTTTCATCGAAATAAAGCTGCACACCCAACATCTCTTTGCTCTGCAAAGAAATCATAGCATCTACATTAGGAAGCACCACCACCATGCGGTCTTCATCCACGTAACTGACGGTAGCCACAAAATTCAAGAACTTCACCTTTCCCGTCAGATCTTGCGTAAAGAAACAAACCGGACGACCGTATTCAAACGAATGTTCTATTTCCTTATCCTCCTGACGCTCTATTTCCACGACGAACTGATTGAGAGCATTGTAATAGCTTCTTCCCAAACGGATAGGATACCAACAAAGTCCTCGCTTCACTTTCCGGCCTACCCCCATCACTTCCGTCTGCTGCTTGAACTGCTCCTTTTCATATTCATATTCTTCTTTAAGCAATTCATACTGATGCTGCAAATAAAGTACAGGTGACAGAATGGTTTCTTTTTCTTTCATGCTCATTTCACTTTCTTTTCTTGTTCAGCCAGCATCTGGGCACGTGATTTGCTTTGAGTCACCGCATAAACGCCCGAGAAAATCAAAGCCGCTGCAAACGCCTTCATCCATCCAAAAGTAGACATTCCTACCAAAACGGCCACAGTAGACCCTACTACCGGCTGCATATACATATACATACTTACTACGGTAGGGCGAAGTGTCTTCTGTCCGTATACCATAAAGATATAAGCGAAATACGTACCAAAAAGAACGACATACCCCACTTCCAACCATACGGTCATGGTCACCGCTCCAAAATCCATAGCCGACAAATCCCTGTAAGAGAAAGGAATGAATACGATAGCTGCATAAGCAAACATCCACTTCATCAGGGTAAAGACACTGTATCGAGTAATCAATTTCTTGAACACAGTAAGATAACAAGCAAAACTAATCTGTGAAGTCAAGCACAACAAATCTCCCCAGATATTACCAGCCTTATCATCGGTACCATGATTCCCCAAAATCAAAAGCAAAGCACCGATAGACCCCAAGAACAAACCACCCACTTTCATGGGAGTGACCGGTTCCTTTAAAAACAGCGCTGCCAATACCAAAGTAAAGATAGGCATGGTAGTAGTAATAATGGAAGCATCGACCGGAGAGGTCAAAGACAAACCGAACGTAAAACATCCCTGGTTACAAACAATGCTCAGCAAGGAAGCAAAAAACATCATCAACAAATCACGAGGAGGAACATTCTCCGACTTTACGAACAGAGACGTCAACCAAAAGCATGCCGCTCCACCGAGCATACGCATATTAGCCAACGTCAAACCAGTAATACCCGCTTCCATAGCCGCCTTCCCTACCGGCGACATCAGACCCCACATACTTGCTGCCAACAAAATGGCGAAATGTACTTTTACATTCTTCGAATCCATATCTTCGTTTTTATATAATTTTGCAAATGAGGTGCAAAGGTACGAGTTATTTGAAAAAAGAGCGAAGCCGTAATTGATTAATTCATGATTTTTTCCTAAATTTGTTCTAACTCATAAAAGTCAATGCAACCATGAAGAAACAAGCAGACTATATCAAACAGATAGAAATAAAAGGCATCTGGGGACGAAAAGACATTTCATGGAATCTGCACCCAGACGTCAATATTTTAAGCGGTGTAAATGGTATCGGGAAAAGTACCATTTTAAACAGTTCCATCAAAAGTCTGAACGAATTGGATGACGAGGCATTAATCCATGGAATCCAAGATCATGTCAACTTTGTTTTTTATCCGTCGGATGCCACCTATATCCATTTTGACGTGATTCGCAGCTTTGACCGCCCTTTAATGGACAGTGGTATCTTGAAAAAAATAGGGACTGAACATGTAAAGACTGAACTTGACTGGCAATTATACCAACTTCAGAGAAGATACCTTGACTATCAAGTAAATATCGGAAACCGCATCATCGAATTACTTACCAGCGGTATGCCTGAGGACCAGCTGAAAGCTACGGAAGTCTCACGTCCGAAGACCAAATTCCAGGACCTGATTGACGATTTATTCAGTGAAACAGGTAAGAAGATTATCCGTAGAAGCAATGAAATTCAATTCTCTCAATCTGGAGAAATCCTGACCCCTTACCAGTTGTCATCCGGCGAAAAGCAAATGCTGGTGATTCTACTTACCGCATTGGTTCAGGACAAACAACATTGCAGTCTCTTCATGGATGAACCTGAAATATCCCTTCACGTAGAATGGCAGCAACGGCTCATCAGCCTCATCAGGGAACTGAATCCTAACGTACAAATCATTCTGACCACCCACTCTCCTGCCGTCATCATGAACGGATGGCTGGATGCTGTAACCGAAGTCAGTGACATCACCATCAACTAAAACCAACACCTATGGGAAAAAGACTTACCGACAACCTTTCTTCCCTGTACATTGGTGCTGCAAACAGTTTAAAGCCCAAACGTGCGAGAAGAAAAATAGTAGCTTATGTAGAGAGCTATGATGATATATCCTTCTGGCGTTCCTTGCTGGCAGAATATGAAGACAAGACCCGTTACTTTGAAGTAATGCTTCCGTCTCAAAGTTCGCTTGCCAAAGGGAAAAAAACCGTTTTAATGAACCACTTGGGAAGTCAGTTGGGCGAGAATATGATAGCTTGTGTAGACAGCGATTATGACTATCTGCTACAAGGACGCACCAATACTTCCCGCTACATTATAGAAAATCCCTTCGTTCTACAGACCTACGCTTATGCCATCGAAAATTATCATTGTTATGCGAAAGGACTTCATGAGGTCTGTGTAATGGCCACCCTGAACGACCATGAACTGATTGATTTCCCAACTTTCATGGAAGCTTACTCCAAGATAGCCTATCCGCTTTTCGTCTGGTCCATCTGGTTCTATCGCAAACATATTCTATCAGAATTTTCGATACTTTGCTTCTGCTCGTTTGTCAAGTTAGACCAAGTGAGCACCCGACATCCCGAAAGAAGTCTGGAAGTAATGGCCAAGAAGGTCAACCGAAAGCTGCACGAATTGGAAAAGAAACATCCGGAAGGTATTCCCGAAGTGGAATCCATGAAAAAAGAATTCCGTTCTTTAGGGGTATATCCTGAAAACACCTACATGTTCATTCAAGGACACCACATCATGGATAATGTAGTGATGCGACTACTCATTCCCGTATGCACCGTACTCCGACGGGAACGCGAACAGCAAATACACGACTTGGCTCTACACGATATGCAGTTGCAAAATGAACTGACCAGCTATCAAAGAAGCCAGATTGGAGTGGATATGGTCATCCATAGAAACACCAATTATAAAGATTCCTCATTATACAAGAGAATACAACAAGATGTAGAACGGTTCCTAAAGAAAATCAAATAAAATCCAGAACGATAAGAAAGCAAACACATTATACATCAAGAGGAGGCCTTTACAGCCTCCTCTTGAATTTTATATCGTCATCGGTTCACCCACAACCCTTTATAGAAGAGCAACAGGATACCAAAGATTTCCAAACGCCCCAGTATCATCAAAGCAGACAAGACCCATTTGGCAGCATCGGGCAAAGAAGCCCACGTAAAAGCCGGACCATAAATTCCCAAGCCTGGACCCACATTACCAATAGCCGATACGACCGTACCTAACGCTTCCGTCAATTCAACTCCAAAGCTCATCAGAAGAATCCATCCCACGAAGATACAGGCCAAATAAGTTGCCACAAACGTATATACATTGGTAGAAATCTGATAAGAAGCCACGTTCCCGTTTACTCGAAGAGGCAACACAGCACGTGGATGCAGAATCTGCTTGAAATGATTCATGATATTTTTAAAGATGAGCAACATACGCAGGTTCTTGACTCCCCCGCTGGTTGACCCGGTACATCCTCCCGAAATCATTGCAAAAATCAACAATAACCATGTAAAAGGAGGCCATTGAACATAATCATCGGTTGCAAATCCACAAGAAGTATGTGCGGTAGCCACTTGAAACAAAGCCTTACGGAAAGCTTTCTCTGCATCATAGTCATTATATACATACAGAGAAACAGCAATAATCAACGTCAGACTCAGAACCGATTTGATGAACCAGTGGAATTCTTCATCCTTAAACAAGGTTTTCACCTTCCCTTTCATCATAAAATAATACAAGGTGAAGTTCACTCCTGAAGCTATCATAAAGATAGAAATCACATATTCTATATAAGCAGAATCCCAATAAGAAATACTATTCTGCTTGGTTGAAAATCCACCGGTAGCTGTAGTAGCGAAGGAATGACAAATTGCATCGAAAAGATTCATGCCTCCAGCAAAGAGCAGCAGTACCAACACAGCTGTCAGTCCAATGTATACAAACCAAATATAACGTGCCATGACTTGCGCACGAGGCTGAATCTTATCATGGGTTACACCTGTAGATTCCGACAGCAGCAACTGCTGGGAACATCCATTAAACATCGGGAAGAATGCAATGGTAAAGATGACAATTCCCAAGCCACCAATCCAATTGGTCAGACTTCTCCAGAACAAGATACCGTGTGGAAAAGATTCGATGTCATTCACTACACTGGCACCAGTCGTCGTAAAGCCGGACATCGTTTCAAAAAAGGCATCCGTAATGGTAGGAATATATCCACCAAAATAAAAAGGCAACATACCGAAGGCTGTGAACAACAACCAGGTCACCGTCACAATGATGTATCCATCCCGCTGGTTCATCCTACGGTCGGCCTTTCTACCGAACAACATCATAGACGCTCCCACCAGCACATTTACCAATGAAGCATAAACAAAATAAATGTAATCTAAGCCCTCGTATAAAAAGGAGATTCCCATACAAAGCAAGAACATTCCAGCTTCAATCAACAGAAGCTTTCCTAAGATATAGATAACCAACTTCCCATTGATTGCACTTTTTCTACCCTTGGAAGTATTTTTCTTATAATCAAAATAGTCTATCATAACACATCATCCTATAGTCTCTCCGACTCTATTTTTTAGATTCTACAATTTAAATTCATCTTTCCGCTCCAACTGTCCCGATTCTGACAGACTTGAGCCCACGGATGAAGTCAAATGATGATGCGCCGCAGACCAAAGACATAACAATCGGATGCACGCTGCCAACAAAAATACTTACGAGTTGAATAATCCAATAAGGGAGCATCGACAGAAGATGTCCCTGCCGATAAAAGAGTACGAAACGCCTTTACATATCCAAGGCGCAAATGAGATTTGAACTGCAACCGAGTAGAAACCGCACGTATGCACTCACATTCTACCAACCATTCCAACAGGGAGGAGCAACTAAGCTGCCAATCGGGTTCAAAACATCCGTCACCTGCCAAATTTTGGATGGCTTCTATGGGTTCATGATCTTTACAATCGGCTGAAGCCAACGCTGAAAGAGGAGAATCTTCTGCATACTGACCTTCCACTTCCTGTACAAAAGGACGAAAGCAGGTCATGATGATACAAATAATAGCAGTTAAAACGATTCTCATACTTTTCTAATTTTGGTTACAAAAGTAGGACTATTTGTCCAAAGTAACAAAAATACACCTTAGGAACTGGCAAACACAAGAGCAATCGCCCCCAATATACAGAAAGAAAAAGTGTAGGGTCCTATTCAAGAAAAGCGTATCTTTGCAACCATGCTTATTTTTATTTTCCCTATCGAGCCAAGAAAAGGCTCCAACTGACAGGAACACAAAAAAGGCCTGATAGATTTTATAAAAGCTACAAATTCATGATCAAACAAGATTATCTGATAAGAATGATCCAAGAAGTCATTGCCCTATTGGCAAATGTCATCTTAAACCAGAAAAAGTTGCGGGAAAAAGAATGGTCCACATACGACCATCTGACACAATCTATTCTGGGATTATCTACCGAAGACCTCCTCCATACCGATGCCGACACCTTGATAGACAGATACGGCAACGACTCCAACCGTTTCGGGAAATTAGAATTGGCAGCCATGTATCAGTTACGACTGGCAGAAGAGCTGAAAGATGATAATCTGGTATACCGTTCGAAACTCCAGCAGGAAGCTCTTGCCATGCTGAAGTACATACAAGAAGAAGGAGACACCTTCTCCGTATCCCGACTGATGGTCATCAGTCATTTGGAAAAGAACATCCGATAAAACGACTACTTCAAGACCGATTCCGGTTTCCGGTACCCTGTACTGGTAAAGACCGCAACCAATTTTTCAGCCTCATCGTAGATCCGGACTTCAATAAAAGGAACCTTAGCATGATTAAATATTTCATGAGCCTCCGCATAAATCCATCCTTCGCGTACCGGACGCAAGAAAGTGATATTCGCATTCAAGGAAAGCGTCAACTGATTCCGACAATTGGCCACTGCAGCAAAAGCCAGATCGGCAAGCGTAAACAATACGCCGCCTTGGCACACTCCACCCGCATTCAAATGCCGTTCCGTAACCAGCAACGAAGCCTTTGCATAACCTTCCCGCATTTCCAATAAATTCACACCCGTAGAAGATGCGAACCGATCATTCATCAAGCATGCTTTCAATGTTTCCATCTGTTCACAAATTATAAAAAAGATACGCTATATAACACTCCTCACCCGATACTTGTTCTATACCGAAAAAGAATGTTATACAGCGTATTGCTTATGACGTATAAATAATCAACTTATTTAATAGTTACCATAGTTGCTCCGAAACCATATTCACGGAAAGAGGCGTCCTGACTTAAATAACTCTTGTATTTACGTTTCAGTTCGTCCAAAATGGCACGACGCAAAACTCCATCTCCTTTACCATGAATGAACACGATTCGCTGCCCTTTCTTCGAAGCGTATTCAGCCAATGTCTTGCGGAACACATCCATCTGATAGCCCAACATCTCCGCATTTCCCATACCTGTAGTATCATCCAACAATTCATGGATATGAAGATCAATTTCTACAATGTCATTCTTTACCGTATGACTTTTCTTCAAAACTTTTTTCGGAATGTTCGTTTCATTCTTCTGAAGTATGGCCTGCTTTATTTCATCGGCAGAAACATGTATTTGAGTAGCCTGCTCATCATCACGAACTATATCATAGATCAAAGCCGGTTCTTCAAAAAAGTCACTGTCTTCAAAGGTATGCAACTTATAGAACTTCACGGTATCAATACGCACTTCGGTTGAAACGGCCGGTTTCAGCAAAAAAGTACGATCGTCCTTATAAGCTACAAACTGCACCGCTACGTGTTCCATGCCATTCAAGTCACTCTTCTCGAATTCCTCCAAATGCAATTTCTGGTTCGGTTTCACGACACCATGACTGCGAAGTGTCCAGCTTTTGCCCTCTGCTGACAAATAAAGGTAATCGATGAAGAAATTGCTATCGTTAATCAGATAAGCATCAAAAGCCGTGGTTGAAATGGCTTTGATATCTTGAGGAACATACGCCAAATAAACGTTCAACACATCGTTGCCGCGTATTTCAGGAGCACGATAGGTAATCGGCTTATCCTCTTCTTCCTCTTCCACCTCTTGAGCTGCATGCGGAGCTTCCGGCTTCGCTACCGACTTCAACGGAATATTATAATCATCTGTCTGAATCACCACACATTCTTTGATAAGCATAGGTATTTCAAAACCATCTTCATCTTCTACCAAAGCAATATCTTTTTCTTGGAATCCTCTGACGACTCCACCACCCACTTCACTGAGGAAGCGAACTTTATCTCCTATTTTCATATCTTGTATGTTAGAATTTCTTTTATCATTATAAAGACAAAAATACACACTTTTACGGAAAAACGAAAGTTTTTTATTCTCTTATAACCTCGCTGAGGCTCAATCCCCTGCGGAGTATTTGCGTAATCTAAGAGAATGTTATACTTTTGCATCCGATTTTAATCAACTGAATGATAGATGGAAGATACTAAACATATTAAAATCAGCGACTATAATTATCCGCTGCCCGATGAACGCATCGCAAAATTCCCGCTTCCCGTCAGAGACCAGTCTAAATTGTTGGTTTACAAGCATGGTGAAGTTAGTGACACAATCTTCACTTCCCTTCCTGATTATTTGGAACTAGGATCGCTCATGATTTTCAACAACACGAAAGTAATCCAAGCACGCCTGCATTTCCGCAAAGATACAGGGGCATTGATTGAGATTTTCTGCCTCGAACCGATTCAACCCAATGATTATGCCGTAAATTTCCAGCAAACAGAACATGCTGCCTGGTTGTGCATGATAGGCAACCTTAAAAAATGGAAAGAAGGCACTCTTCATAAAGAAATGACCGTGAAGGGAAAGATCATCACCTTGAAAGCAGAACGAGGAGCTTGCCATGGTACCAGCCATTGGGTGGATTTCACTTGGGATAATCCTGAAATCACTTTCGCTGATATTCTGGAAGTGTTCGGTGAATTGCCTATTCCACCGTATCTGAACAGAGAGACTCAAGAAAGCGACAAGAGAACTTACCAAACTGTCTATTCGAAAATTAAAGGCTCCGTTGCAGCTCCAACTGCAGGTCTGCATTTTACAGAAAGAGTCTTGGATGCATTGAAAGAAAAAGGAGTCGACTTGAAAGAAGTTACATTGCACGTAGGAGCCGGTACCTTCCGTCCGGTAAAAAGTGAAGAAATCAACGGTCATGACATGCATACCGAATATATTTCCGTCAACAAGCAGGTCATTGAAGATTTAATAGCTCATCATGCGGAAGCGACAGCCGTGGGAACGACTTCAGTACGTACTTTGGAAAGTTTGTATTATATCGGAGTTACTATCAGCCAACACCCTGATGCCAGTCAGGAGGATATGCATGTAAAACAATGGATGCCTTACGAGACACATCCACAACTGACAGCCGTTGAGGCTCTGCAATGTATCTTGGATTACTTGAACCGTCACGGACTGGAGACATTGAATACCAGTACGCAAATCATCATCGCTCCTGGATATGAATATAAGATAGTGAAACGTATCGTCACCAATTTCCATCAACCGCAAAGCACATTGCTGCTATTGGTTTCCGCTTTCGTAAAAGGAGATTGGCACAAGATTTATGATTATGCCTTGTCGCACGACTTTCGTTTCTTGAGTTACGGTGACTCGTCCATTTTGATTCCGTAACAGACTCAAATCTACAAAAAAACAGCTATATCCTTAACTTTACCTAAAGTAACGGATATAGCTATTTCTTTGTGAAACATCATTCGTTATTTGATATCACCTGACCTTCTCCTTCGTAAAGACGAACAGGACCGTCCAATTGGATACCGATTACAGTAATCTGCTCATCCTGCAAATTCTTCGGGACCTCAATATACAAATTCCCAGGAATCTTGTTCCAAGTCTTCTTATTGTGCACTTTGAAAGACAATTCAGTTCCATTGCCTACTACCCAAGCCCGCTTCACGGTATTCTCTAACCCTTTCACTTCAATCGGTCCATTCGGACGATAAGGAAGATAAAGGTAAAGTATATCGCCTGCCTGATTCAAGGTAGAATATCCTTGGAAATGTATTCGAGATATACCGGCACGAGTAGGATAAACAGCCTCTTTATGCTTGTTAATCCAACGACCGAATTCTTTCAGAATGGCGACTTGTTCCTCTGGAATGGTACCATCTTCTTTCGGACCAATATCAAGCAAGAGATTTCCTCCCATACTCAGACAGTCTACAAATGTACAAAGCAACATATAAGGAGTCTTGTAATTATGGTCTGTAGGTTGAAATCCCCAAGAATCATTCATGGTCATGCACAATTCCCAGTATTTATCTTCAGGACGAACAATGGGAACTCCCTGCTCTGGAGTTGCATAATCACCATATCCTTGAATACGTGAATTGACTATGACATTCGGATTACCTGAACGCAACAGTTTGATAATCCCTTTGGAATTCCATGCCTTAGCACTTTGCTCCCAATCTCCATCAAACCAGTATAGGTCCGGCTTCCATGTTTCATTCAACTCTCTCAACTGACCGAAGTTGAATTTCACGAATTTCTTCCACCGTGACGGATCATCCTTATAACGTACTTCGGTACGGGTCTTATTCGGATAATCAGGATGGGACCAATCCAAAAGAGAATAATAGAAACCAAGCTTCAAACCATGCTTTCTCACTTCTTCAGCAAAAGGGCCTACTAAATCGCGCTTAGCCGGTGTCGATTTCACTGTACTTAAATCACCAACTTTCGTATCCTAAAGAGCAACACCATCGTGATGCTTGGTCGTGAGGACCGCATAGCGTGCTCCGCTTTTCTGGATTAAATCCAGCCATTCTGCAGGATGATAATTTGAAGCTGTAAAACCTTCTGCTTGCTTCATATACTCTTCATAAGGCAAGTACTTGTTAAAGAAAGACCAGCTTTCTGATACCCCATTCACCGCATAAATTCCCCAGTGAATAAAGACTCCTAACTTGGCTTGTGAGAACCATTCCATTCGTCGTTCGGTTTTCTTGCTGACCTTTTCTTTGGCTATGGCTTGAGTCGGAAGATTCAACGACAAAGCCATGACAGCAAGGCACATCCACATTAATTTCTTTTTCATAATATATTATGATTAATCGTTTTGCATACAAAATTAAAATTTTTAAAACATAAAAACAGAATCTTATAAAAAAATAGCTTCATTAAATAGCTTTTACGGTTACAAGTGTTCTCTGCCATTTAATCAGATGAGATATAGGAATGAAGCGAGTGACTACCTACCAATATTTTGATAGATAAAAAAAGAATCTCCCTTCTTATTGATTAACAAAAAGAAGGGAGATTCTATGCTTCTCACCGCTCTACTTATATAGAGTCGGTGATTATAGTTCTCATCTTAAAGATTATTTCGCAACTTGAAAGCCACGTTTATTGAGGTAACTCTTCAATCTCAACAGATATTCTTCTGAAGGACCGTCAAAGAACGATACACCAGATGCACCATTATTGAAGGCTGCATCCAAAGCTCCTTCAAAATCATCCTTGATGTCAGGGAAGAACAAACCTGCATAAATCTTAGCTTTGCCGTTGATAGTCTGAACACTTTCTTTTACAGAACGACCAATCCATTCTGAACCTTCGTAATAGAATCCATTATAGATCATTGGGAAGTAAGCATCCAAATGCCAGTTGCCCCAATCTTGGCGAACCATGCTCTTAGCCATAGAAGGGCCAGGGAATACGGCAGAAGAAATGCGGATTCCATGAGCTTTCGCGGTTTTGGTAATGGTATCAATCACACGTGTAATGCCATCCAAACGGAAATTAACCCATGACTGGCTCTGCATAGGATATTTCAAATCCATCGGATCTACACCTGTCAATTCTTTATACTTTTTACGGCAAACATCGCAATAGCAGTAATCGTATTCTGGCAATTCTTGAGTCTGCTCAATGCCATAGTTTTTCCAAAGACTTACCGGTAAAACGACATCAGGGAAACGAGCATAATCCAAATGAACGCCATCAACGTATGGCAACTGTGAAATCTTTACATAATCCTGAGCCAAATATTCTGCCACACCTTCATGGTTAGGACACAAGAAACGGTAATAGTCTACGTAAGCTGGTTTATCAAAACCAGATTCACCCTTGCGGTTTACAGCAAACCATTCTGGATGGGTTTTAAGCACTTCACCACGATTCATTGTCCATTTCCAATAATGAGCTTCCAAACCTGCTTCCTTGCACAATTTATAAACACGTTCGTCGTAGCCTTCAAACATTACACCACCAATGCCGCAATCTTTCATTAATTTGAATTCTTTCAAATAATCAGCAGATGATTTGTCGGCTTTGATTCGCATCCACATCCAGTTCATCACTGTGCGAGGGGCAATCTTTTCAACATTGAAACGTCCTTCCTGATTCAATACATAACGTACCCCTTCTGAAGGCAATGCAATGCTCATACGATAAGTGTTTGCTGTAGCTTCAACTTGGATTTCTGCATTTTCTGGCAAACCTTTATATTCTGCATCTGTCAAGAAGAAGTTTTCAACGGTACGGATGTAGTTGTTTTCTTTTGCGTGGAACGCATGCTGTTCGTAGAACATAGCCCAAAGCAACTTGTATGCTGCCATGTTATATGGGTATTTGAATTCTTCAGTACCCTGACCTACGGTCTTGCTTGAGAAATACAAGAAACCCCAACGGTCTGGCATGTGCATGTCAATCTTACCGGTTGGCTGCCATACCCAGTTTTCTTCTGGACCACCCTTCTTCAACCACTGAACACGTGAGAAGTTGATACGCCAGTAGTTGCCAGCTTTCAACAGGTTTGTAAAGTTAATGGTCAAAGCTTTGCGTGGAATAGCCATTTCAACTGTCCACTGCTTGTCTTTGTCTTTAGGCTTGTTCATTGTTCCGTCCATATCAACAGCCAATTTGATACCCGGACAATCCCACTGAATCATGAAGTTACCTCCACAACGATAAGGACGATCCAACATCAAGTCGAAAATCACTTCTCGAGCATTGTTTTCAATCTCAAAATAATGATGACCGTCACCATCCGGATCGATAAATACTTCAAAGTCATTGTCGTGATAAATTATAGTATCACGCTGAGTCAGATTCGCCACGATATTGGGTTCTTCAAGAACTGCACTTACGTACAAATAATCATCGTCCCACAACATTTTGGCACGTGTATCATAAATAGGCTTCGCAAAACCTTCACCGCTGATATCCACAAATGAGGCAGTAGGTAAAGCCATATCCCATGACTTCTCCTTCAATTTACCGTCAATTTTAATAGGAACTGCTGTACGATAACAAACATAGCCCTGAGGTAATGTCAATACGCGCTCATGCTTCTGAAACAAACTCTGTGCATTTGCAGCTACCATGCCGAAGCCACAAACCAACGACGCTAAAAGGAAAAACTTCTTCATATCTTTTCTTTTAATTAGTTACTTGAAATTACTTGACCTACACCACGGTACAATTTGATAGGACCGTCTAAAAGAACTGCGACTACAGTAATCTGTTCATCCTGTGTCTGTTCTGGCACATCAATGTATAAGTTTCCTGGAACAGCACTCCAGTAGTTTTTATTGTGAATCTTGAATGGAAGCATGGCACCATTACCTACTACCCATACACGATTTACTTTATTGACTAATCCTTTCACTTCAATAGGTCCATTCGGACGGTAAGGAAGGTAAAGATACAAAATATCACCGGCCTTATTCAAAGTTGTAAAGCCTTGGAAGTGTTCATTTGGAATACCTGCACGTGTATCGTACACAGCTTCTTTATGTTTCTTAATCCAACGACCAAATTCTTTCAAGATTGCAACCTGTTCTTCTGGTATTGTTCCGTCTTCTTTAGGACCTATATCCAACAATAAGTTACCACCATTGCTCAAACAGTCGACAAAGGTACGAAGAAGCATGTGCGGTGTCTTGTAGTTGGTATCTGCATGCTGATATCCCCAAGAGTCATTCATGGTCATACACAATTCCCAATATTTATCTTCAGGACGAACAACTGGTACGCCTTGTTCTGGAGTGGCATAATCACCATATCCTTGAATACGTGAGTTCACAATCACGTTCGGGTTAGTAGAGCGCAACAAATTTATAATACCTTTTGAATTCCATGCTTCTGCACTCTGTTCCCAGTCACCGTCAAACCAATACAAATCAGGCTTCCATGTTTCATTCAATTCCTTCAACTGAGCAAAGTTGAATTTCACGAATTTGTCCCAACGAGCTGGGTCATTTTTATATCGTACTTCTGTACGTGTCTTGTTTGGGTAATCAGGATGTGACCAATCCAACAATGAGTAATAAAATCCTAATTTCAAATCATGTTTGCGAACTTCTTTCACGAATGGTTCCAACAAATCACGTTTAGCAGGAGTTGATTTAACAGTACTCAAATCACCAACTTTAGTATCCCATAAAGCTACACCATCATGATGTTTGGTAGTCAAAACCGCATAACGCGCACCGCTTTCCTCAATCAAATCAAGCCATTTTGCAGGATCATACTTTGATGCTGTGAACCCTTTTGCCTGACTCATATATTCATCGTAAGGCAAATACTTATTGAAGAAAGACCAGCTTTCAGCTACTCCTCTAACAGAATAAATTCCCCAATGAATGAAGACTCCCAACTTAGCCTGAGAGAACCATTCCATTCGTTTTTCTTTCTGCTCATCTACAATTTCATTTTTAGCAGTCCCCTGAGCCGGAAGATGCAGAGACATCGACATTAATGCCATGCCTACCAACAATAATTTTTTTCGCATAGTATGTTATGATAAATCGATTTGCGGAACAAAAATAACTTTTTTTTTCGCATGATACAAATACTAAATTACTGAGAATACAAAATTCCAACTATAATAGGGATTCTTTTTATTTTTTAAAAGCTTATCTTTGTAGTCCATACGAAAACATATAACTCAATGAAAGATAACGAAAAAGAAAATTTACCTATCGTCGATTCAGAAGGTAATATCATAGGTGCTGCAACACGTGGAGAATGTCATAACGGAAGCAAGATACTCCATCCAGTAGTCCATCTGCATGTGTTCAATTCAAAAGGAGAACTGTATCTACAAAAGCGTCCTGATTGGAAAGCCATTCAGCCCAACAAATGGGATACAGCTGTAGGAGGTCATGTTTCTTTAGGTGAAAGCGTATCAATAGCTTTAAAACGTGAAACCAAAGAAGAATTAGGCATTGAAGATTTCACACCTGAGCTTCTAACTCAGTACGTATTTGAATCCGACAAAGAAAAAGAGTTGGTTTTTGTACATAAAACAATATTCGACGGTAACATTTGTCCCAGCGAAGAACTAGACGGAGGAAAATTCTGGACGCTGAATGAAATTAAGGGAAATATGGGGAAAGGCATATTTACCCCCAATTTTGAAAGTGAATTTAAACGTTGCAAATTCTAAAATTTTCCTACACAAATCCATTATAACCTGTTGGCGGAATTAATTTATAAACAGTATTAACTGACAATCAGTAATATAGTATTTACATTAGTGTCCACTTAAAATCTCAAAAAGTTCTTTGAAATCATTGATAATTAGATTATTGTAAAGAAATTCAGAGTCAACGGATTT
>RCNI01000480.1_pt1 | contig 24454 bp, 17 predicted proteins | sample 2041151 | NCBI WGS metagenome assembly RCNI01 (sample SAMN09708214, study PRJNA481090) | feces metagenome | isolation source: feces | place: Antarctica: Albino Rookery | reverse complement strand
TACTAAAACTTGCAGATTTATCAAAGACTTTTATAAACTAAATTATTGAATATCAATAGATAAAGATGTTCTTAAGGGACGACTACATACAATGAGCGAACCAATGCCATAACAAAGCGCCAGACGCTGCAAAACGCCCAAAATACGTAAATGGCTGAAAGATTGCAAAGCAATCAGCCAGGGACTCTCCTCCAAAGACTCACGATGAAAGGCATCATTCAAGGCATAAAAGAAACCTGCCAAGGCATAAAGAGCCGTACCTACTATAAAAATCAAGAAAGAACGCTTGAGAATTTTCAAGAACAACTCTTTATGAAGCTGAAAAGCAAACTTTCTTAATGAGATATACATCGATATCCCCATAATAAATACGAACAACGGAAAAACCATATCAGTTGGGGTCATCCCATTCCATTGGGCATGTTCCAAAGGAGCATAAATATGACTCCATGTTCCAGGCGTATTAACCAATATCATCCCCCCAACTGTCAGACCTCGGAGTACATCCAAGGATTTCATTCTTTTTTTCATTACATTCCCCTTTATTCTTTCCAAAATACACTAAGAACCAATCATCCCTTACTCGATAGTTACCGATAAAGGGGTATGTACCTTACGAGCAAATTTTTTCAAATAGTTTATCCAAGCATCATCCGAATCAAATCCAGCCTTACTCCAGCCTGAGCCCCAGTAATAAACGAATTCATCACCCGGATAATACTCACTCAATCCAAGCACATGACCTAAGGCTGCACCCTGAGGCTTTTCAAACAGCTGTACCTTAGCATCCGCCATATTCTTTGTAAAGACAGTGCCTACGTACACAATGCCATTATTCTTGTTGACATTTGTCGTAGGATCGGCATAAGCCAGATACCCTTCCTTTTCATTGAAGCTATACCTATCAGAATAAGGAGCATGAATGACAATTCCTGCTGCCAGCGTAGTCTTCTCATTCAAATTTTCATACGTTACCGTCGTCTTGTTCAAATGAGAACCTTTATCCAACTGAATGATACGAGTTTCCACCACATTAGAGTCATTCTTCACCACCAAAGGAGTAAACTCCAGCTTCATGGTAAAACGAAGCGGTCCATTGTCCAATATCTCGAAATTCTGATAACAATACGGATAAATCAATGCCGAATCCACCATCAAGGCAGCAGTACCTGCCCCTAATGTTCCACCCACTTGATAACAATCCATCCCTGTACCATGATCGATATGATAAGAAATTGAATTCTCGATGCTGTCTGCCACCTCTTTCTTTCCCTCTTCTCGAAGCGCTTTGATCGTCTTCCAGGTTTCCGGATTCAACAACAAACCATAACGATATTCCATAACCAGCTCAGAAACATTCTTTGTAAAGATGTCATACCCATAAGCTTTCTGCCCCCTGTTCTGAACATCAGGACCATACGCACGAAAAGCTACCTTGTCATTTTCCCAAACCAAATCATCCTGCCATTCTGGATATTGCATACCAAAAACCAAGGTATTGACCATGGAAGGAGTACCTGGCTGAACAGTATAAACGGCCGTACTCTCTGATTTTACATCAACAGGAAAGACCACCTTATTATCATAAGTAAGCTGATAAGGGATTTCATCACCTTCTTCATTAAAAATAACGAATTGGGCAGTATCCTGTAAATTCAACCGATCAAAGACCATTTCTGCTGGAATCTCTGTCATCTCATTGACACGCTCTTCCACGGAAGAATTCGTTACAGAAACCTTTAGAAAGTCCTGTGAACTACATCCTGCCAACACTGCAGCACAAGCCATCTGCAAAAAAAACACTTTCATTCTTAAACTAGTTATTTTATATTATTATGCGTTGACGAAAAATATGATATCATCCTTATGACAAACCTATCTGAGGCAAACAGAAGGTAAAAAACTATCAATTTGCTATCAAATTACCCGTCACTGATATGCAATATTCGCAAATTTTATCGACATCTGCAAGGAAAACGACAAACGACTTATTCAACCGGCAGCATAAAGACTTTCAAGAAACTAATCATTTCTTACATATTCAGTTGCCGAAGCAACATGCATTATCTCTTATTTATAGGCAGCCATCCATTGGCACAACTGATCTTGGAATCGTCGTGCATCAGACATTCGAAGCACATTCTGATTGATAATGACAAAAGAAAGCCAATGTCCATTATCGGCCTTTACATAACCAGCCAAAGAAGACACCCCTGTTACCGAACCGGTCTTTGCCCTGACATTGCGAAAAGCCTTTCCTTCCCTCATTCTAAACTTCAATGTTCCATCGATTCCTGCAATAGGAAGACTGATATACAAAGGATTAAAGATTTCAGGGTTACGAAAAGCATAACCTAAGCAATCGGACAATAATTCTGGTGATATATAATTGTACAACGAAACACCGCTGCCATCTGCAATGCGATACTTACGAGCATCGTGACCTAACCGAGATTCTATAAAATGTTTGATTGTTTTTTGTCCATTTTTAAAGCCGAGCACTTTTTTACCCGTATACTTACGAGCTGCATGAAAGAACATAGCCTCTGCACACAAATTGTCACTCTCTTTCAAAGCCTGCTTCAAAACTGCGTGCAAACTATGCGAACGAACATACAAGCCCACCGTATCGGCAGGACAAGGAGAAAATTTCAGACTATCAGGAGAAAGCTGAATGCCCTTCTCCGCTAATTGATAACGAAGGGTATGCAAGAAAAAACTCTTTGAATCGAAGACATTCAAAGTCGTACTGCGACGCACAGAAACATTTCCTTTTATATGAATTGTATTGCCATTGGTCAGCCAGTTACGAGTAATCTCAAGGTTTCCTTTTGAAGGAGTCATACTTACTGAATGATTGTCAATCTGATAAAAATCCGATTGGGGCAAGACTTCCACCTTAGCCGGCTGTCCCGCACCTGCCGGCAATACCGTGATGTCTACACATCCGCGATTCAGCATCAGAGGCGAAAGATAAGGTTGAAATGACTCTGGAGTATCATCCCATGACCATCCCGGTCCCCAATAAACAGAATCCATCATCGAAACATCTCCTTTCAAACATCCTTCCACGACCCGAATACCTCTTTGCTCTATAGCATCGGCCAAACAATTCATATCCTCCTCCATGAATTCCGGATCCAAATCTCCCACTACATACAGATCACCTTTCAACGTATCTCCTTGAATATTTCCTGTATAAGCCAAACGAGTCTGATACAAATGTTCATTTCCCAACAACGATAACGCAGTTACCGAAGTCACAACTTTCTCTACCGAGGCCGGACGATAAAGTTTATCTGCTTGATGACGGTACAATGTACTGTCAGTCGTAAGGTCTCTGATCAAAATACCCACTTCTGAATGCTTCAGAAAAGATAAGTTTCTCACCAAAGAGTCTATTTGTTCAACCGGAGTACGCGCTCCTGCCGAAACACTACCTACAAATAGCAGAGCCAGTATCCAACAGGCTCTGCTCCATTTCACATTCAATTTTTCCACCATTAAAATTCTCTGAATATTTCTCCTACTGTAGGATGAGGAAAGACATAACGCTTCAAATCGGAAAGTTTCCTGCCATCTTCAATCATCATGCCTGCTATCACAATCAGTTCAGAAGCCGGATTTCCTAATAAATGGACTCCCAAAACTTTTTCCTCTTCATCCAACAATACTTTGCAAACGCCGTTTACTCCTTCGTTTTCAGCAACAAAACGTCCAGAATAAGCCATCGGCAATTTTTCTACATGATAAGCAATGCCATCTCGTTTCAAGATTTCCTCAGTCGCTCCAACACCCGCTATTTCAGGATTGGTGTACACAACTCCAGGAATGGCACGATAGCTCATCTTATCTTCTTTCTTTAAAATATGGCATACTGCAACTTCCGCTTCTCGAACGGCTGTATGGGCTAACATGGACACTCCATTCAAATCACCGCATACATAAACGCCTGGAATCGAAGTCTCAGCATATTCATTCGTTTGAATCTTTCCCTTGTCCGTCAACTGCAAGTCCAAGTTCTCCAGTCCGAAACCTTTTGTGACAGGACGTCGTCCCACACTAATCAACATTTTTTGAGCCGTTACACTACCCGTACCGTCGATGTTCTCATAAAAGACTTCTACGCCATCAGAAACCTTACTCACTTCCGTAACTTTGGTACTTAATAAAAACTTCACTCCCCGTTTTGCATACTCGGAACGAAGCAAGGCAGAAAGTTCTTTATCCATTCCACCTAAGATTTCATCCATCATCTCAACGACTACCACTTCCACTCCCAAACTAGTATAGAAGGAAGCAAATTCCATCCCAATCACACCGCCTCCCACTATAACTAATGAAGCGGGTAATTCTTTTTCATTTAAGAACTCACGATGGGTACCATAAGGAACATTTTCCAATCCCTTAATTGGAGGAACAAAAGTTTCACTACCCGTACATAAAATCAGATGTTCACATTCATAAGTAGTTTCCTCACAACGGATGTGATGTGCGTCCAATAGCTGTGCTTCTCCTTGCACCATCATTACATTGGCTGCAGTCAGTTTAGCCTTTACACCTAAAACCAGTTTGCGAACAACTTTGGCCTTACGACTAATAATCTTAGACAAGTCAAATGAACTCTCACCAACCTTGACCGCATATTTTGAAGCATGGCAAGCCGTATCGTACACTTTAGCTGAATACAATAACGTCTTGGTAGGAATACATCCCTCATTCAAGCAAACACCTCCCAAAGAGTTCTTTTCAAACAAGACTACACTCAAGCCCGCTTTCCCAGCTGCTTCCGCAGCACTATAACCCGCAGGGCCACCACCAATAATTGCTACTTGGAATTTCATAATGATATATGTAGGTTAATTAAAATCTTTCTCCTTTACAAAAGACGAGCCTGTTTGCTGTTTTGGACTTATACCAAGAAGGGAATTTTCCTCAGGCACATCTTCACTCGTGTTTTCTTTCCACTTGCACTTCAGGATTCTTCTTTAATAAATAACGGATAAATTCCTCCTCATTACGAGGTGAAATCTGAACTTTTCCAGTCCGTTTATGCCCTTGGTACTCTATCTCCAAACGATAAAAAGACAAAGCGGGAGCCATTACAACCAAGGAACGTACCCGACGTATTTTAACAATGCGACTGATATCCAAATCCACTTTCCGAACGAAACGTCCGGTTTCAATCTTCAACCGATTCTCTCCTGTAAAGACATACTGCGTATGAATAAGCATCTCAATGAGAAAAATTACCACAACCGCGGTAAAAAGCGTCAACGCTGTATAATGCTCCCAAAAGAAATAAAACAATAAAAACGAGGTGATTCCGATAACTGCCCAAAACCACCATCCCACCTTCGATTGGAATGTACGATTCATCTTTTACTTTTTGTTTAATATTCCGTGAAGATAAGAAAATCTAAAGCAATATGAATAAAATCGGCACCGTTCTTTGCTTATTTTTTATGAATAAACGAAGGGGTGAGCAAAAAACGCCCAAATAAAGACTACTATGAAAAGTTTTTTTGTAGTTTTGTAGCATATAACATAACACCATGGTAAGGAAATTCGATTTTCTCGTTATCGGTTCAGGAATTGCCGGAATGAGCTTTGCGCTAAAAGTAGCGCAAAAAGGTTCGGTCGCACTAATCTGCAAGGCCGGACTAGAAGAAGCTAACACCTTTTTTGCACAAGGCGGTATAGCTACTGTAACAAACTTAAAAATTGATAATTTCGAAAAGCACATCCATGACACAATGGTAGCAGGCGATTGGATAAGCGATCCTGCGGCTGTAGAAAAAGTGGTAAAGAATGGGCCTTCTCAAATTCAGGAACTCATCAAATGGGGTGTTGACTTCGATAAGAACGAAAACGGTGAATTTGATCTTCACAAAGAAGGTGGACACTCTGAATTCCGAATTCTGCATCATAAAGACAATACAGGTGCCGAAATCCAAACAAGCTTGATTGAAACTGTCAAACAGAATCCCAATATTACAATCTTCACTAATTTCTATGCGGTAGAAATTATCACACAACATCACTTAGGAATTATAGTAAACCGTCGTACGCAAGGCATTAAATGTTATGGTGCGTATGTTTTGAATGAAGCTACAGGTGAAGTAGATACCTTCTTGTCAAAGGTTACCGTTATGGCAACCGGTGGTTGCGAAGCTGTTTACCGCCACACTACTAACCCATTGGTAGCTACCGGTGATGGTATTGCAATGGTTTACCGTGCAAAAGGTGAAGTGAAAGACATGGAGTTCATCCAGTTCCATCCAACAGCACTTTTCCATCCGGGCGACCGTCCTAGCTTCTTGATTACTGAAGCCATGCGTGGTTATGGTGGTGTATTGAAGACATTGGATGGTAAAGAGTTCATGCAGAAATATGATCCTCGTTTATCTTTGGCTCCACGTGATATCGTGGCCCGTGCCATCGATAGTGAAATGAAACTTCGCGGTGAAGATCATGTTTACTTGGATGTAACTCATAAAGATCCAGAAGAAACGAAAAAACACTTCCCGAACATTTACAAGAAGTGCTTAAGTTTAGGTATCGATATCACGAAGGATTATATTCCTGTAGCTCCAGCAGCTCACTACCTCTGCGGTGGTATTAAAGTTGACTTAAACGGACAATCAAGCATCAAACAACTTTATGCTATCGGTGAATGTTCTTGTACAGGACTTCATGGAGGCAACCGTCTGGCTTCAAACTCTTTGATTGAAGCTGTAGTTTATGCAGACGCAGCAGCAAAACACGCAATGAGCGTTATCGAACAATATGACTTCAACAATGATATCCCTGAATGGAATGATGAAGGTACCATCAGCAACGAAGAACGAGTACTGATTACACAGAGCATTAAGGAAGTAAACCAAATCATGGAAGCGTACGTAGGTATTGTACGTAGTAACATCCGTTTGATTCGTGCATGGAACCGCCTAGACATTCTTTATGAAGAAACCGAACGTCTGTTCAAACGTGTGAAAGCTTCTCGTGAAATCTGTGAACTACGTAACTTGATTAATGTAGGTTATTTGATTACTCGCCAGGCTATGGAACGTAAAGAAAGCCGTGGATTGCATTATACAATAGACTATCCACGCAAGGATAAAGAAGGTGAACACAAATAAATCATAAAAAGTAAACCTTTAAAAAGAGGGTGCATCAAAATGGATTAATCCATCGTTTGATACACCCTCTTATCTTTTTCAACCGTAGAATACGAATCTTTATTTCCCTTTGACTATTTTCTTGATTTCATTCAATTTATTCAAAGCCTCAACAGGAGTCAGGTTATTGATATCCAGATTTATAATTTCATCACGAATCTGACAAAGCACCGGATCATCCAACTGGAAGAAGCTCAACTGCACTCCATCCTCTACGGTCACTTTCTTATTCTTAGAATGACTTCCAGAAGCAGCTACACCTTCTTGTCGATTCTCCGCTTCCAACTGATGCAGAATCTGATCAGCACGCTTCACGATGGTTTTCGGCATACCTGCCATCTTAGCCACATGAATACCAAAGGAATGCTCGCTACCGCCACGCTCCAACTTACGCAAGAAAATCACTTTATTATCGACCTCTTTCACCGATACATTGTAATTTTTGATGCGTTCAAAAGAAGCTTCCATATCATTCAATTCATGATAATGCGTAGCAAACAAAGTACGCGCACGGGCACGCTTGTGTTCATGAATATGTTCTACAATGGCCCAAGCTATAGAAATACCATCGTAAGTAGAAGTACCACGACCTAACTCATCAAACAAGACCAAACTACGCGGTGACAAGTTGTTCAAAATATCAGCAGCTTCATTCATTTCTACCATAAAAGTAGATTCCCCTACCGAAATGTTATCACTTGCTCCCACACGTGTAAAAATCTTATCCACCAAACCGATGTGAGCACTCTGAGCTGGAACGAACGAACCAATCTGAGCCAACAACGTAATCAAGGCTGTCTGACGAAGCAACGCTGATTTACCGGCCATATTCGGACCCGTAATGATGATAATCTGCTGTTTTTCCGTATCCAGATAAACATCATTTGCCACATAACGTTCACCCAAGGGCAATTGTTTTTCAATGACAGGGTGACGTCCTTGCTTGATATCCAATACATCATCGTCCGATACTTCAGGACGCACATACTGATTGACACGAGCTGCCGTAGCAAAAGCCAACAAGCAGTCCAAGCGTGCTATTTGTGTAGCATCTATCTGAATAGCAGGAATAAACTCAGCCAAAGCCATGACCAACTCATTATATAATCGAGTTTCAAGTACCAGAATCTTATCCTCTGCACCCAAAATCTTCTCTTCATATTCCTTCAACTCCTGCGTAATGTAACGTTCCGCATTGACAAGAGTTTGCTTTCGAATCCATGTTTCAGGCACCTTATCCTTATGAGCATTTCTCACTTCGATGTAATAACCAAAAACATTGTTATATGCGATTTTCAAGCTTGGGATGCCAGTCTCTTCACTTTCTCGCTGCTGAATCTTCAACAGGTAATCCTTTCCCGAATAAGCAATCTGACGCAGTTCATCCAATTCTTCATTGACGCCATCAGCAATCACTCCCCCCTTGTTTACCAGCAAAGGAGGATCATTCTTGATTTCCTTGGCTATCTTTTCACGGACAGACACACAGAGGTTCAGCTGTTCTCCGATACGCCGCAAGCTCTCATTATCCGCATTCAAGCAAGCATTTTTTATCGGTTCAATGGCTTGAAGGGCAACCTTCAACTGCACCACTTCACGCGGAGAAATACGACCTACAGCGGCCTTTGAAACAATACGTTCCAAATCTCCAATCATGTGCAGCTGCTCTTCTATGAAATCTTTGAAATCTGGTTCCCTTAGAAAATAATCCACCACCTCCTGACGCTCGTTGATAGGTTTCACATCCTTCAACGGGAACACAATCCAACGCTTTAGCAAACGGCCCCCCATCGGACTGATGGTATAGTCGATAACATCCAACAAACTGGTACCATCTTCATTCATGCTACCCAACAGTTCCAAACTGCGTACCGTGAACTTATCAAGACGCACATACTTGTCTTCTTCAATACGCGACAAAGAAGTAATGTGACCTATCTGATAGTGCTGTGTCATGTCCAAATACTGAAGAATCGCTCCAGAGGCCACGATACCTAACTTCAAATGCTCTACACCAAACCCCTTCAAGTTCTTCGTCTCAAAATGCTTCAAGAGCCGCTCACGTGCCGAAGTATCTGTAAAAATCCAATCATCCAACTCGTAAGTGAAGAACTTGCTTCCAAAATTTCCTTCAAACATGCCACGCTTACCACGTTCAAAAAGCACTTCTTTCGGTCCAAAGTTATTCAGAAGTTTATCGATATAGTCAAACGGTCCTTCTGCCGTCATAAATTCACCGGTAGAAATATCTAGGAAAGCCACACCGCACTCATTCTTACCAAAATGAACTGCAGCCAAGAAATTATTTTCTTTGTATGAAAGTACATTGTCGCTGAAAGCCACACCAGGAGTCACGAGTTCCGTAATGCCACGCTTTACCAGTTTCTTTGTCGTTTTCGGATCTTCCAACTGATCACAGATAGCCACACGCTTACCCGCACGAATCAGCTTCGGTAAATAGGTATCCAACGCATGATGAGGAAATCCCGCCATTTCCACGCTTTTAGCCTGTCCGTTGGCACGTTTTGTCAGTGTAATTCCCAAAATCTCTGACGCAGCCACCGCATCTTCCGAATACGTTTCATAAAAGTCGCCACAACGGAACAACATGATAGCATCCGGATGTTTCGCTTTTAAATCGAAGAACTGCTTCATCATGGGAGTCAATATCACATCTTTATCTTTTGCCACGGTTATATCCTTTCTTTTAATTTTTCTATCGTTTATTTTTATATCAGCAAAGATACTTCAAAAGTACGAATGAAAAAAAATATAAAGAAGAATGCTTCATTGAAAACAAACATTAACTCATCTTACAAACACGGAAAACCATTCCTGTATCGTCACCTTCTTTGTGAAGAATTACTAGCAGAATCTCAAGATTTTTTAGGTAGAGGTTAACGAAAAACAAGAGCTTTTCTTTGAACGCTTTGACTTGTTTCTGGAGAAGAAACATAAGGAAAACAAAAAAGCTCCAATCCTTAAAAGGACTAGAGCTTTCGCGGTGCGTACGGGACTCGAACCCGTGACCCCATGCGTGACAGGCATGTATTCTAACCAACTGAACTAACGCACCATTTTTTATCTTTGCTATCTCTCTCGATTGCGATGCAAAGGTACTACATTTTTTTATTTCTGCAAATCTTTAAAGAACTTTTTTCAATATTTTTTCATTATAAATCTCTCCTTTTTTGGTTTCTATCTGTTACTCAGAATCTTCAGTACCCTTCCCTATTCACTATCTCAAAAGGAACTCGTACCGAAACTCCCTTCTTCATCAAGAAATATAAATTGGGATACATTCGAACCTTAAAAGACTCCCAATCACGGTGCTCCATTTGTATCCATCCTGCTTCAGCCAATGCTAAAGCACGTGGGAAAGTCATGTAAGTCACTCGATTAATATCAAGCATAGCTTCTCCCCAAAGCGTACCCATGACTCCTTGAATATGTGCCTGCTGACTCAAAGGAAGACCATATCCAGGATCAAACTGATACGACTGTTCCAATGTTGTGACAGGCATCCCCCAATTGTTGAATTCCGGCAAATCCCCTTTCAACTGAGGATAATCAAAATAAGTGTATTCTCCAGGAGCCATAATCAACGAATTTCCATACTTCTGGGTCAGTTCGATACATTTCGGTGTCAATCCAGCTCTCCACGATACCAAAGTGACCTGTTTCGGATAAGGAAACAAATAATCAGTAGCCGGCGGATAAATATTATTCAATTCACACCAAAGAATCAAAGATTTTCCATATCTTTCCACCGTTTTCAACATCCTATTGAAAAAAGGAATCATCAGTGAACTGGCTTTAGAATATCCTTTTTCTTTCATAAAAGCTTGACACCGCTCACAAAGTGCCCAATTCTTCTCAATGACAGATTCGTCACCTCCCAAATGAATGAACGGAGAAGGAAACAGTGCGGCCACTTCTTTCAAGATATCATCATAAACTTGATATACCTTCTCTACACTGGCACAAAGCATTAAATTGACCGTTTTCCCAACTTCTTTCACTATCGTGTCTGAAGTAGTACATCCCAGTTCGGGATAAGCAGCCAAAAGAGCCACTGTGTGCCCCGGTACATCCATTTCCGGCACAATCTGAATGTATCGCTGTGCAGCATATTGAATCAAATCAGCTAATTCCTCCTGCGTATAATGCTGCTCACTGGCCAGATTAGGATGTTTTCTTATAGCAATACGCCACCCCTGATCGTCCGTAAGATGCAACTGAAGAACATTGTATTTATAACGAGCCATCTGGTCTATGTAAAACTTGACATCTTTAACCGGCAGAAAATGACGTGCTGGATCAAGCATCAAGGCTCGATAAGGGAAACGAGGAGTGTCATCGATTACAACGGGCTGGACCTTTTTAAAAGCAGTAGAACGTACATCTCCCATAAGAAGCTGATGAAACGTTTTCACCCCATAAAAAACAGCTTGAGGAGTAGCTCCCTTAATGTATATATGCCGAGAAGAAACTTCAATCTGATAATGCTCCTCCCCTTTTAACTTCTTATCAATTAACAACTGAATATCCGAATGAGGGTCTTCAGAGCGTAACAAGTCTACCTGCATCTGTTCCGCTATAACTTTCTGGAGACCAGATAATGAGAACTCCAATCGGTCATCATTCGAATAAATGCACGTTTTTCCTTCATGAAGAATAAAAGGTCTTCCCTCCTTGGAACAAATCTGATTCGGCATTGGTAAAAGAGCCGAACGGATGTCCTGTGCTTTTAGGTTGAACACACTAAAAAAGACACTTAAAACTATCAAGAATTTCATCATATTTACCCTACATTAAATTTATATTCATCTGTCCAATCTAATTGCATTTGCCAGACGAAGCTTAATGCAAAAATCGAGAAAAAAATATAGAAAAACAAGAAAGTATATCACTTACAAATGGAATTCTCACCCTTAAAAAATAAAATGTATTAAAAAGCTACAAATATCATTACGACATCTTTATTTAGGTATAAATCCTTTTTTTAAAGACGAAATCAAGTAACTTATTCAAATCTTATCATGAAACATGTATCACTAAAGAAAAATCAATAACTTTGTCTATTAATCAAAGAACGATGTTATTCATAACATGAATCGCACAAATCTTTAATAGAAAATGTTTATTAGATAACACTACTTAGTTTGACACAGCTAACCCTTAAATAGAATGAATGAAAATTTTGACATAACTTATAATTCCTTATTCCACAAATATTATCCTGGTCTAATATTTTATGCCACTCGGTTAGTAGGTGAAGATGATGCAGAAGACATAGTACAAGATGTATTCGTGGGTGTTTGGAATCAAAGAGATCACATCAAATGTGAAGAAAAAATACAGTCTTTTTTATATCGTGCTGTCTATACACATGCTCTCAACGTTTTAAAACACCGAAACATTGAAGGAGATTATTGTACCACGATACAAGAAATCCATCAAGAAAGAGTTGAATACTACCAACCCGATGACAATGAGGTGATTCAATATATTGAAAATGCAGAATTAAAAAGAAGAATATATCACACAATTAACGAATTACCCGAAAAATGCAAGGAAGTTTTTAAATTAAGTTATTTGCATAACATGAAAAACAAAGAAATTGCAGATGTTATGGGTATCTCATTAAGAACTGTCGAAGCACACATGTATAAAGCTTTGAAGTTTTTACGTGACCATCTGAAAGATATAAAACTGATTTCCTTTTTTTTCATACTATTCAAGTAAGTGTTTTTATATCTCTAATTGTTTAATAGATGTAAAGAAATAAGAATGGGAACAATAAACAACGACATAATAGATAAATTTCTTCTAGGAGAATGCTCTGAAGAAGAACTCCAAATTATAAATTCTTACATAAAAGAGTCAAAAAGCAATGCTCGTCAGCTCTTTCGTACAGAAGAGCTGTATCTTTTAGGCAAAATGGACCATGAGATAGATGAAGAACGAATTCATAAAGCTCAAAAAAAATTATACAAACGAATAGAGGAAGAAAATAAAAAGAGGAAGAAAGTCTTTCGCCTTTATAGAGCCATACAATATGCAGCTATTATCATTGCAACTATATTACTCGGTGGAGGCATCTACTATTTTCATGGAATCAATGAGAACTTATTAGTGGTATCAACCCAAAACACTATAAAAAATTTAACCTTACCCGATGGAACCAAAGTCTGGCTTAACAAACAAAGTTTGTTAAAATATCCACAGGAGTTCTCAAAAACACAGCGCAAAGTCTTTCTTGAAGGTGAAGCCTATTTTGAGGTCAGCAAAAATAAGAACAAACCCTTCATAGTAGAGAATGAAGCAATGAATGTACGTGTTCTCGGTACAATTTTCAATTTAAAGAATGAGAAATCTTGTAATATTGCTGAAGCTACCCTTATAGAAGGAAAAATTGAAGTGACCAGTAACTCAACCAAGGGAAATGTTGTATTATATCCAGGACAACGTGCCGAACTCGATAAAGAAAGTGGATTGTTAACAGTCAAGCAAGTAGACTCCTTAATAGACATAGATTGGCATAGTGATATGATTTACTTCAAAAAAGCAAACATCCAAGAAATATGCCAAAGATTAGGAAATTATTATAAGAAAAAAATGATCTTTTCATCAGATATTTGCTTAAATCAAACATACTCAGGAGTTCTTAAAAAGAAAGCGACTCTGGAAGAGACCCTAAAAGCCTTGCAGAACGCTATTCCATTTGAATATAAAATAGAAAGCAACTGCATTCTCATTTTACCTAAATGAGAATAGAAAACGTATTACAAATATTTTTTGATTAAAATATAAATCATAGAGGCAGCTTCAATGAAATCTTGAAGCTGCCTCTTATGGTCTGTAAAACAGACAAATACAAAAAATCATTCAACGAAGACCTATTGATTTTATAAAAAAAAACATTTTTATTAATTTTCTCTAAGTGTTTTTTCATAGGATAGTTGTTATATGCATGGGATTTTAATAAAGGTTCTATTAAAGTCCTCCCTTAACACTATTGTTCAATTTTAAAATCAAATTTATGAGAATCAATCGCTCGTTTAGAGGTTCGAAAAATCTTCGGACATTGTTGATTTTATCGCTACTTGCTCTTCCTCCACAATTAGCAACAGCACAATTAACAATGAAAATCTCTAATTCTTCTTTAGGAACTATGATTAAGCAAATTCAAGCTCAATCAAAGTATCAATTCTTTTATGATGACAATTTAGCATCAATGCCTGTGGAGACATTGAATGTTAAAGATGCAAGCCTTGAAGAACTTTTAAATCAAGCATTGAAAAATAAAGGCGTTACATATACAATTGATGAAAACGTCGTTTATTTATCAAAATCAAACACCTCTTCTACTAAACAAAATCAAAAAGAACAAACTATAACAGGTAAAGTTGTTGACAGCAACAACGAACCTCTGATCGGTGTTTCTGTATTAGAAAAAGGTACAACCAATGGTACCATTACTGATTTCGACGGTAATTATTCTCTTACTGTTTCAAATTCTAATGCAATCCTACAGTTTTCTTATGTCGGTTACCAAAAATTAGAAAAAAGCGTTACAGGCAAAAAGACTATAAACATTACATTAAAAGAAGATACTCAAGCCCTCGAAGAAGTCGTTGTCACTGCTTTGGGTATCAAACGATCTGAAAAAGCTCTGTCATACAACGTACAACAAATCAATGCAGATGCTGTAACCTCCAACAAAGATGTAAACTTCATCAATTCATTAAGCGGTAAAGTTGCCGGTGTAAATATCAACGCATCTTCATCAGGTGTTGGTGGTGTTTCTAAAGTAGTCATGCGTGGTACAAAATCAATCATGCAATCATCTAATGCCATGTATGTCATTGATGGTGTTCCTATGTTTGCAAATACCAGCCGCTCTAATGGTACAGAATTTGCTTCTCAAGGTAATACAGAACCTATTGCTGATATCAACCCAGAAGATATCGAATCAATGTCAGTATTAACAGGTGCAGCAGCTGCTGCATTATATGGTTCTGAAGCAGCAAATGGTGCAATCATCATTACCACCAAAAAAGGTAAAGCTGGAAAAATCAATATAACCGTTAATAGTAATGTTGAATTTAATGCACCTTTCGTTATGCCTCGCTTCCAAACTCGTTATGGATCTGGAATCAATGGCATTAAAGACGATAAATCAAGTCGCAGCTGGGGTCCTAAATTAACAGAAGCAAGATATTTCGGATACGACCCTAAAGATGATTATTTCCAAACAGGTATCATCGGAACAGAAAGTGTTTCATTCTCAACCGGTAACGATAAGAATCAAACCTATGCATCAGCAGCAGCTGTAAACTCAAAAGGCATCGTCCCTAATAATAAATACGAACGTTATAACTTTAATGTTAGAAATACGACTTCATTCTTGAACGACAAGATGACATTAGATGTAAATGCAAGCTATATCATGCAGAACGATCGTAACATGGTCAATCAGGGTACTTATAATAACCCATTAGTTGGTGCCTATCTATTCCCACGTGGCAATGACTGGAGTGACATTGAGATGTATGAACGTTATGATGTAGCTCGTAAGATTTATACTCAATATTGGCCAACCGGTGACGGTGGAATGACTATGCAAAATCCATATTGGGTAAATTACCGCAACCTGAGAGAGAACAAGAAGAACCGTTACATGTTGGGCGCAAGCTTAAATTATAAGATTCTAGATTGGTTAACTGTTTCGGGACGTGTTCGTTTGGATCATTCAAACAATGATTATACAGAAAAAGCATACGCAAGTACAAATACACAGTTAACTGAACTTTCAAACCGTGGTTTATTCGGTATTGACAGAAGTTATGAAAAACAATTGTATGCCGACTTCCTTGTCAGCGTCAACAAATCATTTGGTGAAGACTGGAACCTACAAGCAAATATCGGTGGTTCATTCACAGATATGAGATTCGATAACATGTCAGTACGAGGACCTATTGCCGATGATTCTGATACTTTCAAAGGTGAAAAACCTGGAGCAACTAATATATTTAACATCCAGAACTTAAGTAATACCAAGACTAAAAAGTTACAATCAGGTTGGCGTGAACAGACTCAATCAATCTATGCATCAGCTGAAGTTGGTTATAAGAGTACTTACTACTTGACTTTGACAGGACGTAACGACTGGCCTTCACAACTAGCAGGACCTAAGTCAAAAAACAAAGGTTTCTTCTACCCTTCTGTAGGTGGTTCTGTCGTACTCTCTGAATTAATGCCTAACTTGAATAAGAAGTATTTGTCATATTTAAAAATACGTGGTTCATTTGCATCTGTAGGTACACCTTTTACTAGATACATTGCCAACCCACTCTTTACTTGGAATAGCAGTATCGGTCAATGGAGTAACTTGACAGACTATCCTCTTTATAATTTGAAACCAGAACGTACCAATTCTTATGAAATAGGTATGAACATGCGTTTCTTTAAGGATTTCGAATTTGACTTGACTTACTATAATGCCAAGACAAAGAATCAAACATTCAATCCTGACCTACCTGTTGGTGAATACGCACGTATCTTCATCCAAACAGGTGCAGTCCGCAACCATGGTATTGAATTAGCATTGAATTATAAAAAGACTTGGAACGGATTCACTTGGGATACAGGCTTCACTTATTCTATGAATAAGAATAAGATCTTAACTTTAGCAGATAATGCTGTTAACCCTGTAACAGGTGAGAAATTCTCTATTTCTTCTTTAAATATGGGTGGTTTGGGAAGTACTCGTTTCATCCTTAAAAAAGGAGGAAGCATGGGTGACCTCTATTCATTGATTGATTTGAAAAGAGATAACAACGGAGCTATCTTCATTGACGAAAATAACAATGTTGCTACTCAGAGTCTTGAAGCTAACAATTATATCAAATTAGGTAGCGTATTACCAAAAGGCAACTTGGCATGGAGAAACCATTTCAATTGGAAAGGAATAGACCTTTCATTCTTAGTTTCTGCACGTCTTGGTGGTGTTGTTTTCTCTCGAACTCAAGCTGTTTTGGATAATTTCGGAGTTTCTGAATCATCTGCAGAAGCACGTGATCTTGGCTATGTATCAGTTAATGGTAATGACCGAGTTAATCCAGAACAATGGTATGGCGTTGTTGCTGGCGGTACTGCTGTTCCACAATATTACACCTATTCTGCCACAAACGTTCGTTTACAAGAAGCTTCTATAGGATATACCATTCCTAGAAAATGGTTAGGAAACGTTTGTGATATCAAAGTCTCTCTTGTAGGACGTAACCTTTGGATGATTTATAACAAAGCTCCATTTGATCCTGAAAGTGTAGCTTCTACAAGCAATTTCTATCAAGGTATTGACTACTTCATGATGCCTTCATTACGAAATGTTGGTTTCAATTTGAGCTTTAAATTCTAAAAAAATTAAGTAGTATGAAAAATATAATCAATAAAATAGTCTTAGGAACTCTCGCGGTTTCACTTGCTTCGTGTACCGGAAAATATGAGGACATCAACACAAATCCCTATGAAGTTCCTGATTTGAGTCCAGATGGTTATGCATTGGGATCTGCTATGAACAACTTAGCTGGTTGTGTAATATCACCAGATGTCAATACAGCCCAATTTACAGATTGTTTGTTAGGTGGTCCTATGGGAGGTTATTTTGCCGACTCTAATGCGGGCTTTACAGAAACAATCTCAAATTTTAATCCAAAAGATGACTGGAGTAGAGTATTCTTGAAAAGTGATAAAATAATTCCAACCTTGTATTCTAATCTTTCACAGATTAAAATCGTATCACAAAATACCAATGACCCAGTCCCATACGCTATTGCAAGAATTATCAAAGTAGCAGCAATGCATCGAGTTACCGATACATTCGGACCAATTCCTTATTCACAAATTGGTGCTAATGGTGATATAGCAACTCCATACGATCCACAGGATGTTACTTATAATACATTCTTTGATGAATTGACAGATGCAATCAGTATTTTAAATGAACATCAGAATGCACAGCTGGTTCCTACTGCAGACTATATCTATAAAGGCAATGTTAAACAATGGATTAAATTCGCCAATTCTTTGAAGTTACGTTTGGCAATCCGTATTGCTTATGCAAATCCAGAGAAAGCAAAACAAATGGCTGAAGAAGCTGTAAATCCTTCAAATGGTGGTGTAATTGAATCCAATGCAGATAATGCTACATGGAACTATTTTGAAACATCTCAGAACCCAATTTATGTAGCTACTCGTTACAACCAAATTCAAGCTTCTGATCATAACGGTGTTCCTTGCCTCACTGGTGGTGATACTCATGCTGCAGCCGATATCATTTGCTATATGAATGGCTATAAAGATAACCGTCGAGAAAAATTCTTCACTAAATGTGAATGGCCTGGTCATGACTATTTAGGAATGAGAAGAGGTATTATCATTCCTGAACTTAAAACAACAGGACATAAATATTCAGGTGTAAATATTGATCCAACTACCCCTCTTGTATGGATGAACGCTGCAGAAGTTGCTTTCTTACGTGCTGAAGGACAAGCAGTCTTCAACTTTAACATGGGAGGTAGTGCTGAAAACTTTTATAATCAAGGTATTCGTTTGTCATTTGAACAATGGGGTGCAAGTGGTGCAGAAGAATATCTAAATGATGATTCAAGTATACCAGGAACATATACAGATCCTGCAAATGAAAATAGCTATACAGGCACTTTATCAACAATTACTATTAAATGGAACGAAGGTGCTTCTACTGAAGAAAAACAAGAACGCATCATCGTACAGAAATGGATTGCAAACTGGATTTTAGGAAATGAAGCATGGGCTGATTTCCGTCGTACAGGCTACCCTAAGCTAATACCTGTAAAAGTAAATAAAAGTGGTGGCATTGTAGACTCTCAGAAAGGAGCTCGCCGTATGCCTTATCCATTGGATGAATTTGTTAGTAATAAAGAAAACGTAGAATTTGCTGTTGCTAATTATCTTCACGGTGCTGATAATATGGCCACTAGAGTTTGGTGGGACTGCAAATAATTATAATCAACTTTTAATAAAAAGGTATAATGAAAAAGAACTTGAAATATAAATTATCTGCCTTAATGTTCCTTGCATCGGCTTTGGCAGTGACTTCATGTGATGACTGGACTGAAGTGGAGAGTCTCGACATACATACTCCTAGCTTCGAAGAACAAAATCCTCAATTATATGAAGATTATATAAAAGACTTGAATCGATATAAGTCAGAAGATCATAAAATAACTTTCGTTTCATTTGAAAATACAGAAAGAACTCCAAGCAAACAAGCAGAACACTTGACTGCTATTCCGGATAGTGTAGATTTTATCTGCTTGAACAATCCTGCTAATGTAGTTCCTGAAATTCAGTCAGAAATGGAACAAGTTCGGAAAAAGGGAACTCGTACCGTTTACATCGTTGACTACAAAGCAATAGAAGATGCTTGGAGTGAAATGTTAAAAGGTGACAAGTCTTTAACCGAAGAAGATGCAAAAGCATACATTGAAAAATGTACTACAGAACAACTTGCTTACTGTGACAAGTTTAATTTCGATGGTATTATTGCAGACTATGTAGGTCATTCATTAGTGAGTCTTACCCAAGAAGCATTAGCTGTATATAACGGACGTCAACAAGCATTCTTTAATACAATTATGGAATGGAAGAACAATCATGAAAATAAATCACTCATTTTTTATGGAAACGTTCAATTCCTAGTTCCTGAAAATATGTCTATGTTGGAGAAATATGACTACATTATGCTTAAAACAGTGTTATCAACCAATGGTGATGACTACGCATTAAAAGCATATTGGGCTATCGAAGCTGGCAAAGATGCTATGACAGAAGAAAATGCAGTTAATCCTGTACCTTCTGATCGCTTCATCGTATGTGTAGAACTTCCTCAAGCAGATGACAAAGAAAAAGTAAAAGGTTATTGGAGTACACTTGATGCCAATGGAGAAAAGATTATTGCAGCAGAAGGAGCTGCCAAATGGATAGTACAGGAATCCACAAACTTTACTCGTAAAGGTATCTTTATTATGAATGTCCATAACGACTATTATAATAATACTTATGGATTTGTTCGTGAAGTTATTCGTATAATGAATCCTAATAATTAAGAAACGGTATGAAATCTTATAAATATTATTTTGCTTTTTTAGCTCTTGCCTCTGTTATATTTAGCGGTTGCAAGAATGATGATATTAATGATGAACATCATTATGACAATAAGCTATATGTCAGCTCAACACCTGTATGTGATGACTTGCTGATTAAACCAAACATTAGTGAAACTTCTCGCGAAATCACGTATAGACTTGCAGCTCCTGCTGCTCAGGATATCAATATCAGTTTTGATGCGATTCCTTCAAAAACAGCGGCTTATAACCTTATCTATAACGATAATGCTGAAGCTTTGGATGCTAAATATTACGAAATTCCTAATAAAACAGCAACAATCAAAGCTGGAGATATTTCAAGCGACAACATTTTGATTCAATTCAAAAATACAAACGAATTAGATAAATCAAAACGTTATGTATTACCTGTCACTATCATCAGTGCATCAAACATTGACATTCTAGAAAGTGCTCGTACTGCTTACTTTATCTTCAAAGGTGCTGCATTAATCAATGTTGTTGCCAATATTAAAAAGATGTTTTTCCCTATCAATTGGTCAAGTGATGTAAAAAATCTTGCAACAGTAACTGTAGAGGCTCTTGTACGAAGCAAAGACTGGACAGATGGCCGTGACAATGCATTAAGTACCGTTTTTGGTGTAGAAGGTCATTTCTTGGTTCGTATTGGTGATGCCGACCGTCCTCGAGACCAACTTCAGGCAGCATTCCCTGGAGGTAACTTCCCACAACCTAACAAAGTAGCAGGATTACCAGTTAATGAATGGGTACACATCGCTGTTGTTTATGATACAACAACTAAAGAACGAATTTACTACAAAGATGGCGTACAAGTATACAAGGATAATGCTACAGCTGGAACCGTTGATTTGAGCTATAATTGCTACATCGGAAAGGCTTATGACGATACTCGTTGGCTTCCAGGCGAAATTTCAGAAGTGCGTATTTGGTCTATACAAAGAACAGCAGAGGAAATTGCCAACAATCCTTACGAAGTTGATCCTGCTAGTGAAGGATTGATTGCTTACTGGAAATTCAATGAAGGAGCAGGCAGTGCTATTCATGACCATACAGGACATGGTAATGATATCGTAACTGCAGGTGAACCAACTTGGATACCAGTAGAAATTCCTAAAATTAAATAATCATTCTCAAATCATTATTTGAAATTTTAATATGAAAATAAGATATATAACCTCAAGCTTATTAACCGCCTTAGTAATAAGCAGTTCTACTTTTTTCACATCATGTGATGATGAATTGGAAGTAGGAAGCAAAATCAATGAATCTGCTTACGAAGGAGTTTATCAAAATAATGCTTTTCTTCGTGACGGAAAATCAAATCTTGTATCGAATATTGTAGAACTTTACAAAGATACCTACACTACATCTGTAAGAATGGGATTAAGTAAGGCTCCTACTACAGCCAGTTCAGCTAGTGTACAAATAGACAAAGACTATTTGACTACATATAACGAAGAACATAAAACCGATTTCGAACTTTATCCTACAGACTTGGTTTCATTCTCAAATGAGGGCATTTTAACTATGAACCCTGAAACAAAATCTGGTGAAGTTGAAATGACTATTACAGCAGGACCGGATCTACAGGCTGATAAGACCTATGCTATTCCATTGATGATTCATAAGGAAAGCAGTGATATCAATATTAAAGACAATACTGCAAGACATTGTATCTACTTGGTAAAAGATATGCGTGGTGCAAGCGATTGTTTTAAAGGTGAAGATAAAGTAAAAGGTTTTTTGTTTTTTGAAGTAAATGACGTCAACCCTTTGAATGCTTTTTCTTTTGAACTAGAAAATGGCAAACTTTTATGGGATGTAGTTGTATTATTTGCTGCAAACATTAATTATGATGCAGAAGCTGGACGTCCTCGAGTACAATGTAATCCTAATGTACAATATTTATTAGATAATAACGAAACCTTACTTCAGCCACTAAGAAAAAGAGGTATTAAGGTACTTTTGGGATTATTAGGTAATCATGATATGACAGGTTTAGCCCAACTATCTAAGCAAGGAGCAAAAGATTTTGCACGTGAATTGGCTCAATATTGCAAAGCATATAATTTAGATGGTGTAAACTTCGACGATGAATACTCCAAATCACCGGATATAAACAATCCAGCATTAACTTATCCTTCTACTGAAGCTGCGGCTCGCTTATGCTATGAGACAAAACAAGCTATGCCAGACAAATTAGTAACCGTATTTGCATACGGTCAAATGTATGGTGTTTCTTCTGTGGACGGCGTTGACGCTAAAGAATGGATTGACATAGCAGTTCCTAACTATGGAGGCTCTGCCCGTCCTGTAGGAAATATGTCATATAAGCAATGTGCAGGAGCGGCTATTGAATTTAACTTAGGAATCAGTGGTCTCTATTCTTACACTGCAAATAATTTAAAATCTCAAGGATATGGATGGTTTATGGGATTTGCTCCTAATCCTACAAAATATAGAAGTGTCTTCTCTAGCCTTTATGAAGGTTGTCCTATTTTATACGATAGTAAATTAAAAGAACCTTCAATTTATTATAAGAAGAATGATCCAACTCCTTATATTTATCAATAAATTTATTGAATAAAAAGTCAAAATTTCCATAGCTTAAAATAAAAATAAGCTATGGAAATTAAACTAATAAAAAATTAAGAATATGAAATCACATTATAAAATCTTTTTATCTTTAGCATTTGGGCTTTCTGTAGGACTAACAGGCTGCCAAGATGATGAAGTTCTCGATTTGGTTCAATATCCAATAAATCAACCAGAGATTACCATAAATGGGGAAGAAGGGGAATCAATTTCTACCATTCATGCTACTTACCAATCAAATGGAAGTTTGTCTTTAGATGCTCCTGTAAGCAGAACTTATACATTTCGCCTAAAGGCTTCGCCCGAGGATGCGACTGTTCATTTCGATATACTTAACACCAATATCCCAGCAGAGAAACTAAAATTAAGTGCAACAGATGTCATTCTTCCTGCAGGTCTTACAGAAACATCCGTTAATGTTTCATTGCAAGATGAAGATTTTAATTTTGCAAAAGATAATTATGATGAAGAAACTTACGAAGTGGGAGTAAAAGCTACAGTCAAAGGTTATAAAATTCCCCAAGATCCTATAGAGTCTAAAGTCATAATCAAGAAAGAAGCGTATTCTGCAACTTGCTTTATTTCTGCTGAAGAAAATCAACCTAAGGCATTTGAACGTACCTATGCGAAACAAAACATTTTAGAAAAAGATCCAATAGCTTATAAATTCAGAATCAAATTGGACAAGCCTGTACGAAAAGATGTTAAGGTTAAATTTTCTACAGAAGGTATTAAAGAAAATTTCCAAAAAGACATAACGATAGTACCTAATGAAATAACTATTCCTGCAGGAGAAATTACTACCGATATCATTACATGGACCATCACTAATGATTTTCTACTTGAATCTACCAAACCTGAAAATTTTAACATTACTATTAATTCAAATGCAGAATGCGAAGATTCTGTTCTACATGTTGACAAAGAAAAAAGTGCATTGAATTTTAATATTGTTAAGTCTGTCAGAAATATTGGATTTATAGATGCCATAAATAATAATTGGAAGGAAATTTCTAAAGCCAACTGGAATGTAGAATCCATAACAAGTACTTATGGTATTGAATCTTTAATTGATAACAATGGAGGTCCTCATGGTAGTGGAGCAACTTCATATAGTGAATCTTTTGAGTTTATAGTTGATATGAAAACAGCTAAGACTATTTCTGGTTTAGCTATAGATTATATGAATTCATGGGGTAGTGTTTATAGTGGAAGAAATGTTATGATTTCTACTTCTATGGATAAAAAAACATGGACAGAGCAAGGTGTAGCTCATAAAGACGAAAATTCAACTTCACATTATCTTGAATGTTATACTCCTGTAGAAGCTCAATACGTAAGATTCAGAATCTTTGAACCTGTAAGCTGGATGCTTGCTATCACTGAAGTATATATATATGAGCTATAATAAGAAAACTGAATATGGTTAATGATATTTAGCATATTTATACGTTTACTATCGGAAAAATATGATTTATGCTG
>RCNI01000496.1_pt1 | contig 24461 bp, 22 predicted proteins | sample 2041151 | NCBI WGS metagenome assembly RCNI01 (sample SAMN09708214, study PRJNA481090) | feces metagenome | isolation source: feces | place: Antarctica: Albino Rookery | reverse complement strand
GATGAATGAACAGATTCTGGCTGGCCAGCTCGTTAACAATACGGAAGCTCTTGGTATACTTGGGGTCAGCACCTGCAAAGCCGTCAAAGACATAGATCTCTTTACCCTGCAGATAAGCGATGACCTTGGCCTTAATGGCTTCAAAGCGCTCCTTCTCAATGGGGCGATTTACCTTGCCCCAGGCAATATCGTCGTGGACAGCGGGGGTATCGACGATGAATTTATCATTGGCACTACGACCGGTGTATTTGCCGGTCTTGACCACCAGCGCACCGGTGTTGGACAGTGTGCCTTCCCCGCGGCGCAGGGCATGCTCGGTCAACTGTGCCGGTGTCAGATTACGATAGACAGCGGTGGCATTGATAATGCCCAGCTTTTCCAATCCGTAAGTTTCCATTGAAAGATTCCTCCTATTAGCAAACGTTTTTGTAGCTAGCGATCGCTCCTATGGTTTCTCACTGTGCGGATTATACCATACATTTGGAACGAATGGTAGTCTTTTCTTTTTAAGCAACAATTTTTTCGTTCAAATCAGCATACATGCTTATTCTACTCTCAAAACAGCACTTTAGTCAAGTGTAACAACGCCTCCAAAACGCCGCCGCCCACAGCCAGCGCCTTATCCGATGCCGTATAGCAGGCGGACACATCGCCCCGTGGATCCACATCGCCGGACTTCATTCCCTTGAAAACAGTGATACCATCCGGCAAAATGCCGCGCAGTACGCCGTCGATGGTACAGCGCATAGGCTGTCCCTCCACCGTACCTGCCACATCCCCCGCTTTCACCATCGCACCGATCTCCAACATCTGATGGAAAACGCCGTCCGCTGGAGCACGAAGCACCCGCTCACCGGCATAGCCGCCGATGAGTCCGGGAACTGCCGTGTTGGGTAGTGCGCTGCCCTGTTCATAGACCCGGCCCAAAGTGTGGCCCCGCATGGTTTCCACCACAGCGTGACAATCCTCCCCCGCTGTAAAGCCGGGGCCCACGCCGATCACCACCGGCGCGTCCGTGATAGCCGTACCCAAATTTCGCTTCGCCAGTACCGCATCCACCAGTGCATCCGGCTGCAGCCATGTCTTGCACTCACACTCCGGGTCACAGAGAACCGCCACAGCGCCGCTGTCAAGGATAGCGTCGACCTCCTCCGCCGTACCGGCACACCAAGCCATCACATCCTCGACCCGGTATACCCCATGGAGGATGGCTTGTGAAAAGCAGACCGTGCGGCGAATGGCCGTGGGCTGCGGCAGATCCGTCATCACCACCTGTATACCTGCACGGTGTAGGCGCAGCGCTATACCGGTAGCAATATCGCCGGCGCCGCGAATTAGAACTCGCATCATTTTCTCCTTTCGGAAAAAAGGCGATGGAACGTTCCACCGCCTTTCCCATTTCAAATTTTCTCTGACTTTCGGGTGCGTGGCCGCGGAAATGCCGTTCCCCTCTCTCCCTTAGGTATTCAAATAGGGATCGTCCAACATTCCCAAACGCCGCAGCATGGTCTTTTTCACAGCGCGGAAAATATTCTCATAGCCGGTACAGCGGCACAGATGCCCGGACAGGAGCTTACGCAGCTCCTCATCCGTGTAATACTGGCGACGCTCCAGAATCTCCGCCGCCGTCATAATAAAACCGGGGGTGCAGAAGCCGCACTGGATCGCCGCCTCGTCAATAAATGCCTGCTGAATATCGCTGATCTCACCATTGGAGCCCATCAAGCCCTCCAGGGTGATGATGTGTTTCCCCTCGGCCCACACGGCAAGATACAGGCAGGAGTTGAAGCACTCGCCGTCAATGAGCACGGTACAGGCACCGCACTCGCCCACCTCGCAGCCCTTCTTCACACTGGTCAAACGGAAATCATGGCGCAGGAAGTCCGTAAGGGACGCCCGCACATCCACCATCTCCTCCACCTCTTTGCCGTTGATCCAGCAGTGTACCAGCTGATACTGCTTCTTTGCCATCAGAGCTCACCTCCCGCCAGTTTCACCGACTCGATCAAGCACCGCTTGGCGCTCTCCACCGCAATATGCTGGCGGAACGCCTTCGTAGCGCGCCAGGAATCGCGGGGATGGATGTCATCCAAAACCGCCCTGCCGAAAGCCTCCACAGTCTCCAGCGTCACCGGGCGGCCGCAGATGGAAGCCTCTGCACTTGTGGCGCGCAGCGGCACGGGGCCCGCCACACCAAAGGCGATGCGCACCCGGTCAAAGGTCTTTTTATCCGCCGAGAGCCGCACATTCACCGAGGTGCCCAAGGTGGCAATGTCCATGGCGTTGCGCATGGCATATTTAATATAGTGGCCGAAGGTGTTTTCATAGGATGCCTTGGGGATCAGCAGCGCTGTCTGTAGCTCACCCTCCTCCGCACGAAGGTCTACCTGCCCCGCCCGGAGATAGAATTTCTCAATGGGTACACGGCGCACGCCGTTCTTGCCGGTGATCTCCACCAGCGCGTCCCACGCATGGAGCGTGGAGGAGGAGTCGGCCGAGGTGACACCGTTACAGGTATTGCCGCCGATGGTTCCGGCGTTGCGGATCTGGGGGCCGCCCACCTGATCCACTGCCTCTCCCAGCACGTTGATGTACTTCTGAATCAGTGGGTCGGCGGTGATGTGGCTGAAGGTAGTCAAGCTGCCGATGCGGAGATTTTCCTCCTCATCCAGTGAAACGCCCTCCATACTCGCAATGCCCCGGATGCTGAGGAGGGACTTGCCCGCCAGCTTTCCCTCGCGCATCTGCACCAACACGTCGGTGCCTCCGGCAATGACAATGGCCTCGGGATGCTCTGCCCGGAGCCGGACAGCCTCTTCCAAGCTGTCCGCCTGATAAAACGCGGATAAATCATACATAGACAGTTCCCTCCTTTACTCTTGGATCAAGCCCTCTTCCGTGAACCGGCGGAACAGGACATGGGGATTGACCGGGATCTGATCGACCGCCACACCGGTAGCCGCAAAGATGGCGTTCCGGATGGCCGGTGCGCCGGAGCACGCCGGCGGCTCACCCAGCGCCTTAGTTCCAAAGGCACTGGTCGGCTCTGCATTTTCTACAAACTGGGCCTCCAGATGGGGGTGATCCATGATGGTAGAAAGTTTGTAATCCAGAAGATTATTATTCAGCGGCCGTCCCGTCTTTTCATCAAACAACAGCTGTTCGCCAAGGCCATAGCCAATGGCCATGGACATACCGCCGTGCACCTGCGCCTCCGCCAGTGCCGGATTGATGAGCCGCCCACAGTCGTGGACGTTGATAATCTTTTTCACTGTCGCCTTGCACATGGGAATATCTACCTCCACCTCGGCAAAGGTGCAGCCGAAGGAGTAGGCGTTGTTGCGAATAGTAAAAGTAGACTCGGCTGTGATGTGCTCACTATGTACCGTATCATACTGCACCGTCATCGCCAGCTCACAAAGGCCCATCAAGTCCTTCCCATCGGTGGTGCGAACAATGCGCCCATCCACGATGTCCAGATTGTGGACATCCTGCCGTGTCAAGTCACTGGCGTGCTTGAGAATCTTCTCCTTCAGCATAAGGCCGGTCTGGCGAATGGAGAAACCGGCGGTGTAGGTCTGTCGGCTGGCGTAAGCACCCAGACCCAGCGGCGTGGTATCCGTATCCTGCGTAGAGACCACATGGACATCCCGATAGCTGGCAAGCCCCAGCACATCGGCTGTCATCTGGGCATAGGCGGTGTCGGCGCCCTGTCCGATCTCTGTTTCGCCGCACTGCATGGTGACCGTTCCGTCCAAGTTGAGCAGCATCCGGTTGGAGGAAGTCTCCAGTGAGATGGGATAGACTGCCGTATTATACCAGAACGTCGCTATACCGATGCCGTGGCGGATGGGGCCGGTCTCCTTGGCATACTCCGCCATCTTCCGCTCATAATCCATATAAGCCGCACTCTTTTCAAGGCACTGGCGGTAAGAGTCCTCATAGTTCACATTGTGGGAGAAGCTGTCCTCATAGCCCTGCGGCATCACATTCTGCCGCCGGAAAGCCAGCGAGTCCATGCCCAAGGCTTTGGCGCAGTCCTCAATGTGCGCCTCACTTGCAAACATGGCCTGCGGGATCCCATACCCGCGCATCGCACCGGCCGTGGGTCGATTGGTATACACCGTGTAGGCATCGCCCTCCACGTTGGCGCAGGGATACTGCTGCGGGAAGGCACCCATGCCCTTGGCCGCCACGCCGTGACCATGGGAGGCGTAAGCTCCCTGATTGGAGAAACATTCAATCTTCCGGGCGGCAAAAGTTCCGTCCGGTCGAAGCCATGAAATGATATGGGTGCGGATGGCATGGCGCACACGGTTGGAAATGAATGTCTCCTCACGGGAGCAATCCATACGCACACAGCGCCCGCCCACCTGCGTGGAGCAGTAGGCACACAACGGCTCATAGAGGGCATCCTGCTTGTTGCCGAATCCGCCGCCGATATAGGGCTTCACCAGACGAATATCACCCCAGGGGCGTCCCAAAGCCTGCCCCACCACACGGCGGACAATATGGGGAATCTGGGTAGAGCTGACCACCGTGATCCGTCCGCCCTCCTCGTAGGCGAAACATCCATGGTTTTCAATATGGCAGTGCTGCACGGAGGGCGTATCGTACCAGCCCTCCACCTTGATGAGTCCCGGCTCCTTGATGGCATTTTCATAGTCACCCTGCCGCAGAGCGGTATGCTTGAGGATATTGTTGGGAAACTCCTCATGGATCTGAGGCGCTCCCTCTGCCATGGCCTCCTGCGCGTCCAGCACAAAGGGCCATTCCTCATACTCCACTTTCAAAGCCCGCACACCCTGCTGTGCCGCCACCTCGTTATCTGCAATGACCACTGCCACCTCGTCGCCGTAGTAGCGAACATGACGATTCAGAAGCAGTCGGTCGGCGACATCCTGATGACCGGGGTCCATAGACCACGGATGTCCTGCCGTGGGAAAGGGGATATCAGGCACATCAAAGCAGGTAATCACTTTTACCACGCCCTCGACCGCCTCCGCCTGTGCTGTATCAATGGCCTTTACCATACCGTGCGCGATCTCCGCATGCTTGATCCGCATATACAGCGCATCCTGAGGTACCAGATCCTCATAGTACTTCGCCCGCCCTGTGGCCTTATCAAAGGCATCCACACGAACACGGCGTTTTCCGACCTCAGCCATATATACCGCCTCACTTTCATAGAGATAAATCCACAAAAATTGGTATCCGAATCCCGTTTGATTTGTGTAATTATATCATATCCCCTATCGCATGTGAAGTATATATTCTGTCGTTGCCTAATAATTTGTTGACTATGCTAACAAATTGATAGTATACTATGTCATATCTTACGGAGAAAGAGGTGCCCGGGCATGGAGCCATTGAAAATTGGATGTATTGTCATGGCCGCCGGCAATGCGCGGCGCTTTGGCAGCAACAAGCTGCTATCTAAAATAGCCGGACAGCCGCTTATTATTCGGGCGCTGCAAGCCGTCCCCCGTCATGAGCTCCACTGCGTCCGGGTGGTCACCCAGTATCCCGCCGTGGCCGACATGGCCGCAAAGTACGGTTTTTCCGTGGTGGAGAACCACCACCCGGAACTGGGCCTTAGCCACACCATTGCATTGGGTCTCCAATCTCTGCCGCCGGTGGACGCAGCGCTCTTTATGGTGGCTGACCAGCCTTATCTCCGGCAGGAAAGCGTGGCAAGCCTCATTCGTTTCTACCGGCAAGCCCCGGACTCCATCGCCGCCGTAGGTCGGCAGGGCGTTCACGGCAACCCCTGTCTCTTCCCCGCTCGCTTCTTCCCGGAACTACTGGCGCTCCGGGGGGATCGGGGCGGCGGCGTCGTAATCCGCAACCATCACGAGGCGCTGCGGCTCTTAGAGATCGACGCACAGCAGCTGCAGGACGTGGACACGCCGCAGCAGCTAAAGGCTTTCGAGTAATCAAGTGTACTCTCACACAGTAACTACCATTTCTAAAAGGCTCGAACGGATACCGTTCGAGCCTTTTTTCGTGTGCTGCCGCTCTGGGTGATACTGCCTTCTTATACTCTATGCCGCGTCACCTGCTGCCATGCAGGAGAAAGCGCCGGACTTTTGCATCCGCCCCTGCTCCCCTGCTATGTAGAAAGAGAGCGTGCAGATTCACTGCACGCTCTCTTTTCATTCTGCAAAGTCCCCGGCGGGCAGCGCATCATCTCTTTCCTCCGTCTCACTTTCAAAATACATCCGCAACGCTGCTATGCTGCATTAACCGCCAATAAAGCCACTATCATTTCCTTGGCCATTATCTACAACTTCTCCAGTAGCTTCGCCAGCATTACCAACTTCAACATATCCATATCCAGGGACATAAACAAATCCGGGCTTATAACCTTCGGGGCCATCATCATAACCGTCGTCATAGCTGTTATCAGCCCCATCGGAGTAAGAAGGCTCCTCACCGGAATATACCGGTTCCTCGTTATAGGTTGTTTCTGCGCTCGGCTCCGTTACACTCGGTTCCGCAGCACTCTCCTCCGCCCGCTTTGCCGCCTGCGCTGCCGCCGCTTGCTCCACAGCCGCTTTTAGTTTCTGCACCACTGCCGCTCTTTCTGCCGCAGCTTTTTCCGCTGCCGCTTTCTCCGCAGCGATCCGCTCTGCCTTGACTTTTTCCGCCGCCTGCTGCTATTCTATCCGTACAGCCTCTTTTGCATTTTCATTTTGGGTGTACAGATACCCTGCACCGAAAATAAGGGCTGCCACCAGCACAGCCACCGCGATAAGAGTGCCTCTCTTTTTTGTCATCATCAAACACCCCGCTGATTTGTCTTATTTCGTTCATCATATCACCCATACAGCGCAAAGTCAAATTTTATGAATCCATCGGCAACTCCGCCCCATCACCGCAAAATAAAAACACGCTTCCCCGGACATCGGCACCACCGACGTCTAAGGAAACGTGTTTTTCTTATTTTATCTGCAAAACGTCAGAAATGAGGAAATCCATCCCCCGTCCAAAGGAGCTTACTTTCGCGCATAGGGCGTGTTGACCAAGGGCAGCACCTGTCGCCGCTGGCCGTCCATCTGATAGTACGCCTCGGCAATCGCCGGCGCTGTAGGAATGGCTGTGATCTCGCCCAAGCCGATTGCGCCGCCGCCTACCTTCAAGCCCGGCTTCTCCACCACAATGGACTTGATTTCCGGCGGGATCTGGTTGGCACGGAACAGCCCCAGCGTGCCGAAACGCGCCGTAGGCTTACAGTTATCGTCAAAGGGATAGCGCTCCGTCAGCGCATAGCCCAGCGACATGACCATGCCGCCCTCGATCTGCCCCTCGCAGCTTCTGGGGTTCACTGCCTTGCCCACATCGTGGGCACCCACCAGCTTCTGCACGCGGCCCGTCTCGCGATCCAAAACGCACATCTGGGTGGCGTAGCCGTAGGCCACATGGCTCACCGGGTTGGGCACATCGGCGCCCAGCGGGTCAGTCTTCGCCAGATACTCGCCGTAGAATTCCTGCCCCACCAGCTTTTGCAGATCTTTCGTCTCGCCCAGCGCTTCATTCAGCTTCTCGCAGGCGCGGCGGGTGGCCTCACCGGTAATCAGCGTCTGGCGGGAGCCGGAAGTGTCGCCGGAATCCGGCGCGATCCATGTGTTGCTGCGCTCATAGACCACGCTGCTGCGCGGAAGGCCCGTGTTCGTGACAACCACCTGCACCAGCACGGTGCCCAGTCCCTGCCCGATACAGGAGGCGCCGGAATAGATATGTACCTTGCCGTCCTCCTCCACCACCAAGCGGCAGCGGCCCCAGTCCGGCAAGCCCACGCCCACGCCGGAGTTCTTCATGGCGCAGGCAAGTCCTACCGGCTGCCCGGCAGCTACCGCCGCATCAAAGTCCGGCTTAATGGCCTCCAGCGTCTCCACAAGGCCGGTCGACTCATCCACGATCTGGCCGTTGGGCAGCACGCCGCCGGGACGGATGGCATTGCGATAACGGATCTCCCACGGGGAAATGCCCACCAGCTCCGCCATCTCATTGAGCAGCGACTCTGTGCAGAAACAGGTCTGGGTCACGCCGAAGCCGCGGAAAGCACCGGCTGGCGGATTATTGGTATAATAGGTGCGCCCCTCGATCTCAAAATTCTCATAGGCATAAGGACCCGCGGCGTGGGTACAGGCACGCTCCAGCACCGGACCGCCCAGCGAGGCAAAGGCGCCGGTATCCGCCAGCACCGAGGCTTTCACGCCTTGAATAATGCCGTTTTCATCACAACCCATAGTGAAATCCATATCCATGCTGTGGCGCTTGGGATGCACCAAAATGGACTCTTGGCGGCTCAGCTTCACCTTCACCGGCACACGGGTCACATAGGCGATCAGCGCCGCGTGGTGCTGCACCGTCATGTCCTCCTTGCCGCCAAAGCCGCCGCCCACCAGCATATTCTGCACCTGGCAGTGGTCGTAATCCACGCCCAGCATGGCGGCACACTCATGGAGTGTAGTGTGGGCGCTCTGATCGGTGGTCAGCAGACGCACGCCGCCGTTCTCCATCGGCAGCGCCACGCAGCACTCCGGCTCCAAGAATGCGTGCTCCGTCCACGGTGTATGGAACTGTCGATGCAGCACATATTTAGAATTTTTAATTGCACCCTCCGCGTCGCCACGGGAGACATGCTTATAGGCCTGCAAATTATTGGCGGTGCCTTCAATAACCAGCGGCGCATCTTCGGCCATGGCCTCCTCGGCATTGTGGACGGCAGGTAATTCCTCATACTCCACCTGCACCAAGGCCTTGGCTTTCTCCAAAGTCTCCTGATCCTTTGCGCAGACCAGAGCCACAGCATCGCCCAGATACTGGGTGATCTGCCCCACAGCCACCAGCGTAGGCTGGTCTTTCTGGATATGTCCCACATTCACCTTGCCGGGGATATCCTCGGCCGTCAGCACCGCCACCACACCGGGCAGCGCCTCGGCGGCAGAGGTGTCGATGGACAGCACGCGAGCGCGGGGATAACGGCTGCGCACGGCACTGCCATAGCACATACCGTCCACATACACATCGTCCGGGTACTGACCGTAGCCCAGCACTTTCTCCTCCACATCCAGCCGATGGACAGATGTTCCCATCTGCCAGTCCTTCTCCTCCGTGGCGGGAAGACTTCCCTCCCGGAAAATTTCAGCCGCCAGCAAAATGGCATCAATAATCTTCACATAGCCGGTACAGCGACAGATATTGTTGCGGATGGCGTAGGCCGCCTCCTCCCTGCTGGGATTCTGGTTCACATCCAAAAGTCCCTTAGCGGAGATCACCATGCCGGGGATACAGAAACCACACTGCACGGCACCCGCCTCGCCGAAAGCATAGGTATAGACCTGCTTTTCCCAATCAGACAGACCCTCTACCGTGAGGATGGTCTTCCCCTCCAGCTTATCGGTCTGGAGGACACAGGCCTTGGTAGGCTTACCGTCCACCAGCACATGGCAGGTGCCGCAGGCACCCTCACTGCAGCCGTCCTTCACAGAAGTCAGATGCAGCTCATCCCGCAAAAAGCGCAGCAGTTTTTGGTTGTGCTCCACTGACACCTCTTTACCGTTGACAATAAAATGGGCCATACAGATTCCTCCTTCAATTAAAGGCAGCGGCAGATTTGCCGCACGGCTGTCGTTTATTTTGTTTATTATATTATATTTCCGAGCATACCGCAAGGACATTTTGTCATTTTTGTATAGAAGTAACCTGCAAAAAGGCCGGGGCTTACTCAGCCCCGGCCTTCTGTCATTTTTGTACCAGCTGCGTCAAAATCGACAGCAGTTCGGATTTTCCGTCGCCCTTTTCGGCGGAGAACGGTACCACCGGAACGCTCTCGTCCAGCTCCAGCACCTCGCGGACGCGCTGCAAATTCGGCTCAATCTCCCGCTTTTTCAGCTTGTCCAGCTTGTTGGCAACCACCACCATGGGGCAGCCGCTCTCCTTGAACCACTCGCACATGGTCACATCATCCGCCGTCGGTGCATGGCGCGCATCGACAATCAGCACGCCTGCCGTAATCAGTTCCGGCTCTTGGAAGTAGTTCTCCATCAATCGGCCCCAGCGATCACGCTCCGCTTTGGACACCTTCGCATAGCCATAGCCGGGCAGGTCGGTGAGATAAATCTGCTTGTCGATGAGGAAGTAGTTCACCTGTGTGGTCTTGCCGGGCGTCGCACCTACTCGTGCAAAATTCTTGCGGTTCAAAAGCCGGTTAATCACCGAGGACTTGCCCACATTGGAGCGCCCCGCAAAGGCGATCTGCGGTCGTCCATCCCGAATAAAGGTGCTCTGTTTCACAGCAGAAAGGATAAATTCCGCCTTATTAAAGTTGATTACCATACAAGGTTTCCTCCTTTACACACGCAGTGTATTCGGCATTTCCGAGCTTTCAGCCGCCAGTGCTGTCATATGTTCCACAGCGGAAGCAGGCTCTTTTGTCTGGCTAAATGCCACGGAAAAGACATCGTCCACTGTCTCCGCCGTTACAAAGTGCAGCGCATGCCGCACCGTCTGGTCGATCTCCTCCAGATCCTTTTCGTTCTCCTTGGGAATGATCACCGTAGTCATGCCGTAGCGCAGTGCCGCCATCGTCTTTTCCCTCAGACCACCGATGGCCAGTACGCGGCCACGCAGGGTCACCTCTCCGGTCATGGCCACATCACCCCGCACCTTCTGTCCCGTCAGCGCTGAAAGCATGGCGGTGGTAATGGCAATGCCTGCCGAAGGTCCATCTTTGGGTACAGCACCCTCCGGGAAGTGGATATGAATATCCTTCGTTTTGTAGAAATCCTTCTCGATATGCAGCTCTGCCGCACGGCTGCGCAGGCAGCTGTAAGCCGCCTTGGCCGATTCCTGCATCACTGTCCCCAGATTGCCGGTGAGCTCCAACTTGCCGGAACCCTCCATCACATTGACCTCTACTTCTAGGATCTCACCGCCTACTTGCGTCCAAGCAAGGCCGTTTACAATGCCGACCTCATCCTGTTTCATATGTAAGGATGGCTCGTAGCGACGGGGACCCAGGAATTTTTCCAACGTTTTATCTGTCAGGCTAACCCGCTTTACTTCTCCAGAAATAAGGCGCATTGCTGCCTTTCTGCACACCTTGCCCAGCTGACGCTCCAACACTCGGACACCGGATTCTCGTGTATAGCCTGTGATGATACCACGAATAGCGCTGTCGCTGACACGCAACTGCGCCTTTCGCAAGCCATGCTCCTCCAGCTGCTTTGGCAACAGATGGCGCTTGGCTATTTCCAGCTTTTCCTCGTCGGTATAGCTGCCCAGTTCAATGACCTCCATACGATCCAGCAACGGACGCGGAATCGTATCCAACGTATTGGCGGTGGTGATAAACATCACCCGGCTCAAGTCCACCGGGATTTCCAGATAATGATCGCGATAGCTGCTGTTCTGCTCGCTGTCCAGTACTTCCAGCAGCGCTGCAGCCGGATCGCCCCGCATATCGCTGCCCAGCTTGTCGATCTCATCCAGTACCAACAACGGATTCATAGATCCGGCTCGGATCAATGCATCGATAATACGACCGGGCATGGCACCGATATAGGTCTTGCGGTGTCCGCGAATATCCGCTTCATCCCGGACACCCCCCAGAGAAAGGCGGGCCAGTTTCCGGTTCATGGCCTTGGCCACGGAGATGGCAATGGAGGTCTTACCCACACCGGGAGGCCCCACCAAACAGAGAATCTTTCCCTTGGCATCGGGATTGATCTGCCGCACAGCGATGAATTCCAGAATCCGCTCCTTGACCTTTTCCAATCCGTAGTGATCATGCTCCAGAATGGCAGCTGCCTTCGCTACATCAGCCTGATCACAGGTCATCTCATTCCAAGGCATCTCCAGACACACATCCAGATAATTGCGAATCACCGAGGCTTCCGCGCTGCCAAAGGGCTGCTTTGCCAGACGATCCACCTCTTTGAGGAGCTTCTTCTCCACCTCTTCAGCAAGATGCAGCTGCTGGATCTTTGTGGCGTACTCCTCGATTTCCTCGTCGCCGTCCTCACCCAGCTCGTGCTGCAGCACCTTCAGCTGCTCCCGCAGCACCATGTCGCGCTGCACGCGGCCCACGCGATCACGCACTTTCTGCTCCATCTCGATTTCCAGCGAAAGCACATCCAACTCATGGACCAAGATCTCGTTGACCAACTGTAAACGCTTGACAGGATGCAGCTCCTCCAGCACTTCCTGACGGTGCTGATGGCGTAAAGTCAGATTCTGGGCAATATAATCAGCCAGCTCACCCGGTTCCCGACTGTCTAAAACCGTCGCCACCAGTTCATCGGACAGATTGGGAACCAAATCATGGTACTCCCCAAAGATGGAGTAAGTCTGCCGCAGCAGCGCCTCCACCCGATCTGAATGGCGAACGGGCAGTTCCTCCAGCAGCTCCACGTTGGCCTGCAAAAAGGGCGTTGTCTGCCACAGGCGGTGGAGCCGCGCACGCTGGCGACCTTCTACCTGCACACGCACGGTGGTATCTGACGTCTTCAAAATCTCTACAATATGGCAGACGGTACCCACGGTATAGAGATCTTTCTCCTCCGGCTCCGCCACACCGATCTCACGCTGCGTTACCAGAAAGATATCGTGGTTTCCCTCCATGGCGCAATCCAGCGCAAAAAGGGAGATTCCACGTTCTACATCGAAGCTGAGAGACAGCTTCGGAAAAGCCGTGACGCCACGCAGGGCAAGCACGGGATAATTTTCAGTCATCATGGCGTTCTCCTTCATAGGGAAAAGAGAAGAGGCGAATGGTTCGCCTCTTCTCTATCACTCGTTTAAGAGGCCGGAACAGGGGATTTCTCCTCTGCTTTTCCGGTCTTCAATTTAGCGCGGCGCGCCACTTTTTCACTGTCGCGCTCGATCACCGGCTCGGCGCCGTTCTTCACGCAATCCGCCGTAATGGTGACCTTGGTGATGGTCGGATCCGACGGGATGTCGTACATGATCTTCGTGAGGACACCTTCCATCACAGCCCGCAGACCACGGGCACCGATGTTGCGCTCAATGGCCCGATCAGCCACAGCCACCAGGGCCTCCGGCTCAAAGGTCAACTCCACATCGTCGTACTCAAAGAGCTTTTGGTACTGCTTCACCAGTGCGTTCTTGGGGCCGGTGAGGATCTGTACCAGATCATCACGGCTCAAGCCATCCAGCGCAGCCAGCACCGGCAGACGACCTACCAGTTCCGGGATGATGCCGAATTTCAGCAGATCCTGCGGCTGAACTTCCTTCAGAAGCTCACCGTTACGGCGCTCCACCTTGCTCTCCACCACCGCATCAAAGCCAATGCCCTTGCGATTGGTACGGCGCTCGATGATTTTTTCCAGACCGTCGAAAGCACCGCCGCAGATGAAGAGGATGTTGTGGGTGTCGATTTGAATGAACTCCTGATGGGGGTGCTTACGTCCACCCTGAGGCGGGACATTGGCCACCGTGCCCTCCAAAATCTTCAGCAGTGCCTGCTGCACACCCTCGCCGGATACGTCGCGGGTGATGGAGGTATTCTCGCTCTTGCGGGCGATCTTATCGATCTCATCCACATAGATGATGCCGTGCTCGGCCAGCTCCACATCGAAGTCGGCGGCCTGCAGCAGACGCAGCAGGATGTTCTCCACGTCATCACCTACATAGCCGGCCTCCGTCAGCGTCGTGGCGTCGGCAATGGCAAAGGGCACATGGAGCACCCGGGCCAGCGTCTGAGCGAACAGCGTCTTACCGCTGCCGGTGGGCCCGATCATCAGAATGTTGCTCTTTTGCAGCTCCACATCCTCATCCCCGCCGAAGTAGGTGCGCTTATAGTGGTTGTACACAGACACGGAGAGGGCGATCTTTGCCTCCTCCTGTCCGATCACATACTGATCCAGCACATCCTTGATCTCGCGGGGCGTGGGCAGGCTGTCCGGCGTCTCATAGCCTGCGGCCGGGCCAGCCTCGTAGCCGTCGTCCAAAATGGACATACAAAGCTGCACACACTCATCGCAGATCCGGACACCGGGGCCCTGAATCATGCGATGCACTTGATTTTCATGTTTGCCGCAAAAAGAGCAGCGCAGAGATTTTCTCTCGTCAGACATCTGATTACCTCTTATAAATAACCTTATCGATGAGGCCGAACTCCTTGGCCTCTTCTGCCGTCATGAAGTTATCGCGCTCGCAGGCTGCGGTCATCTCCTCCACGGTACGGCCGGCGTTTTCCGCCATAATTCTGTTCATGCGCTTTTTGATGGTTTCCAAACGCTTCAAGTGGATCGCCATATCCGTGATCTGACCCTGCGTACCAGCCGAGGGCTGATGGATCATGATCTCGGCATTGGGCAGAGCGATTCGCTTGCCCTTGGCACCGGCAGAGAGCAGGAATGCCCCCATGCTGGCGCCCAGGCCCACGCAGATGGTAGACACATCGCACTTGATATACTGCATGGTGTCATAGATCGCCATGCCGGCTGTTACGCTGCCGCCGGGGCTGTTAATGTACATCTGGATATCCTTGTCAGGATCCTGAGCCTCCAGATACAGCAGCTGGGCAACCACCAGAGAGGCGGTGGTATCATTGACCTCTTCGCCCAGGAAGATAATGCGGTCATTGAGCAGACGGGAGAAAATATCATAGGATCTTTCACCCCGGTTGGTCTGCTCCACAACATAAGGAACTAAACTCATAAACTTGCCTCCTGTTCAAATAGACATTGCAATACCAAAGTATACCCGCCCGTATGTGATTTTAGCAGGTGAGGAGAAAATTATTTCTCTTCCTCCTCAGCGGCCTCTTCTTTCTTCTCTTCCACGGGAGCGGTAGCGGTAGCATTGTCGGCCACCAGCTTGATGACCTTCTCGCGGACAACCTGCTCCTTCACCTGAGCGACGGGCAGATACTGCTTCACGGTCTCCAGATCCATGTTGTACTTCTCAGCCACGTTCTTGATCTCAGCCTCAACCTCTTCCTCGGATGCCTCCAGAGACTCAGCCTTGATGATGGCCTCCACAGCCAGATCCATCTTCACCTGCTCCAGAGCGGGAGCCATAGCCTGCTCCTTGAACTTCTCCTCGGTGGTACCGGCCATCTGCAGATACTGCTCGAAGGGCAGACCCTGCGCAGCCAGCTGCTGCTTGAAGCCGCCTACCATCTTATCAGCCTGCATAGACACCATGTCGTCGGGGATCTCGCACTCGATACCCTCGGCAACCTTGGTCATCAGTGCATCCTCAAAGGCACGCTGAGCAGCGTCCTTGCGCTCGGCGGTCATCTTCTTCTTCAGATCAGCCTTCAGCTCCTTCAGAGTGTCAAACTCGGACACATCCTTGGCGAACTCATCGTCAATGGCGGGAACTTCCTTGGCCTTGACCTCGTTGACCTTCACATGGAAGACCACAGGCTTGCCAGCCAGCTCGGGGGTATAGTTCTCGGGGAAGGTGATATCCAGATCCTTCTCCTCACCGGCCTTCATGCCGATGATCTGATCCTCAAAACCGGGGACAAAGCTGCCGGAACCGATCTCCAGATCGAAGTTCTCACCCTTGCCGCCCTCGAAAGCAACACCGTTATCAAAGCCCTCGAAGTCGATGTCAGCGGTATCACCCTTCTTCACAGCGCGCTCAACGCTGACAAGGCGGGCATTGCGATCAGCCATTTCCTTGAGACGTGCGTTCACGTCGGCAGCCATGACCTTCACCTCAGCGCGAGGAGCCTCCAGACCCTTATATGCACCCAACTTCACCTCGGGATAAACAGCCACGGTAGCCTTGAAGGTCACGCCGTCCTTGCCGCAATCCACCAGCTCCACCTCGGGATAACCCACAACATCCAGCTCCTGCTCATGGACAGCGCCCTCATAGGCGTCGGGCAGAACGATGTTCACTGCTTCTTCATAGAACACTTCCACGCCGTACATCTTCTCGATGATCTTGCGGGGGGCCTTACCGGGGCGGAAGCCGGTTACCTGAATCTTCTTGCGCATCTTCAGATAAGCCTTGTTGATGGCAGCCTCGAAATCCTCGGGGCTCACCTCGATGGTCAGAACGACCTTGCTCTTCTCCAGTTTTTCACAGGATTTTACACTCATTTTGTTTTTCCTCCGTTCAGCATGATTCTAATCAATGCAATTTTATATGATACCAGAAAACAATTGGAATTTCCATACCTTTTTACATTAATCGCAAATTTTTTTAGGAAAAAACCTTAAATAGTCTGCTGAGACTAGCGAAAAATGTGTTCCTTGCTGCTCTCCCTCGATAGAACGGCGCTGAGAAGCGCCGTGTAGGTGGCCATAAAAGCACTGTTTGATGCCGTATTGCTGCAAGAGCCGTAGAATCTCCGGGCAGCGATACCCCTGATAGATCGGCGGATAGTGGAGAAAACAGATTTTCTCCCGATCCCCCGCCGCCTTCAGTGACGTCTCCAGCCGTCCGATCTCCCGCAGCAGCATTTTCTCATTGTGGGTGCCCTGGTTATCCAGCTCATAAAACCAGCCCCGCGTCCCGCACAGTGCTATATCGCCGTAGAAACAGCAGTTATTGTGGAGGATCTCCATCGTAGTCAAGCCATTCTCCGCAAAGAACCGCTCCATCTTGGAAACCGTATTCCACCAGTAATCGTGATTTCCCTTCATGAGGATCTTTCGCCCCGGCAGGGCATCAATAAACTTCAGATCCTCCAGCGACTCCTCCAACGACATTCCCCAGGAAAGATCACCGCACAGCACGGTGACATCGTCCTCCGTCAGTTGGGAAAAGCCCGCCCGGAGCCGCTCCACATAGTTGTTCCACCCATCACCGAATACTTCCATACTCTTATTAGAATTAAGTGACAGGTGCAGATCTCCGATTGTATATAGTGCCATAGGCGTTACTCCCCTCAGATCAGCCGTCTGAGATTATTCCAGAAAATATCCTCCAGCAGCTGCTGAGAATATCCTCTCTGCTGCAGCGCTTCATAGAGCCGCGGCATATCCTGCAGTCCCTCGATGCCGCCGGCCAGCGACTCGCATCCGTCCAGATCTCCACCAAGACACAGGGTCTTTTCTCCGTCCAGCTCCAGAAAGTGCTCGATGTGAGCCAACAGTTCCTCCATAGTAGCCTTCTCCCCCACAAAGGCGCTGTAGGCATTGATTCCTACTACGCCGCCGGTATCCCGGATCACACGGAACATATCGTCTGTCAAGTTCCGGGGATGGTTCCACACGCTGCGGGCATTGGAGTGGGACGCCATAATAGGCCGATGCGTCATGTTTGCCAGATCCCAAAAACCCGCGTCGGAGAGATGGGACACATCCACAAAGATATTCCGCTCCTCCATCGCCCGGACGAAATCCCGTCCCTGTCGGGAAAGGCCGCGTTCCGGCTCCTCTATATTGGTGCCGGAGAGGACGTTGGCCCGGTTCCACACCGGGTTAATGAGCCGCACGCCCCAGTCAGCTACCTCTGCCACCTTATGAGGATCGCACTCCAGAAGATCAGCCCCCTCAATAGAGAGAAGCCCTGCGATCTTCCCCGCCTCGATGGCCGCATCCACCTCTTCACCGGTACGGCAGGGGCAAATCCAATCCGCATTTTTCTCCGTCTCACGCAAAAAGATCTCATGCAGGCGTAAAAGCTGTGCCCACATACCATCGGGCGGCGCTTCTTTGGCATCGTGGTACATGGCAAAAAACTGGGCATAGCGTCCCAGCGCTTTTCCACGCTCCAGATCCAACTGCCCACCGTTGCGACGCAGTCCCTCGCCGGTATTCCAGCAGCGCCACAGTGTGTCGCAGTGGGCATCAAAACAGGAGATTTTCATTTTTTCACCTCAAAACGCATTTTCCAGATATTCGATCCGCACGCTCTCCGGTGTACGGTCCCTGTCGGCGTAGACTTCCGCCACATCGAAGCGTACCAGGCAATCCAGTTCCTTCTCCGCAAGGTAGAAAGCCGCCGTTTTGCGCAGCTTCTCCTGCTTTGCCGCCGTCACATAGTCCCGCGGCAGTCCCATGCTGAGATTGGTACGGGTCTTGACCTCCACAAAGCACAGCAGCTTTCCCTTTCTGGCGATCAGATCGATCTCCCCGAAGCGGCAGTGATAGCTGTGTCCCAGCAGCTGATACCCTCTTTTTCGCAGGTAGGCGGCCACCTGCGCCTCTCCCCACGTTCCGACGGCGCGGCTCATTGTCTCTTCTCCGCCCACTTCTTCAAAAAGGTCTTGCGGTGGGCAGGACACGGGCCATATTCATCCAGCATGGCGTAGTGCAGCTTGGTGCCATACCCCTTATGCTTGGCGAACTGATACTGGGGATAGGCCCGATCCAGTTCTCCGGACACATAACGGTCACGGCTTACCTTCGCCAAAATGGAAGCCGCTGCAATGCTGGCGCTCTTGCCGTCGCCGCCCACCACCAATTCGTGGGGCGCTGTCACGGCGGCGGTGCGTCCGTGATCCCGATTGCCGTCAATGAGCGCCATCTCCACCGGGCAGCCCAAACCGTCGATGGCCAGCTGCATGGCCTTCATCCGGGCGCTGAGGATATCGGTTTCGTCGATCTCCGCAGCCTCCACTCTGGCGACTGACCACGCCACGGCCTGCTCCACGATCACATCGTAGAGCTGCTCCCGCTTTTTCTCCGTCAGCTTTTTGGAGTCATTCAAGCCGGGGATCTCACAGTAGGGCGGCAAAATGACCGCCGCGGCATACACCGGCCCCGCCAGTGGGCCTGCGCCGGCTTCATCAACACCGCACACTGCCGTCATTCCCTGCTCCAGATAATTTCGCTCGTAATCCCAAAGCTCCATGGTCGCAAAATCCTTCCTTATTCCTCCGGCGTTTCCAGTGTGAAGCGTCCCAGCTTGCCAGCCCGGAACTCATCCAGCAGGATGCGCGCCATACGCTCCGTATCCACCTCCGCGCCGCGCATCAAGAAACCGCGCTTGCGTCCGGCCTTGATAAGGAGATCATAGCCGGAGTCGCCCTCCTCGATTTCGATCTTATACCGTTCCTTCACCACGTCGGCGTAGTGGCGACTCAGATATTCCATCAAGTAGCTGGCCAGCTCCTCCAGATCCATCACGTCGTCCTTGATGGCACCGGTGAATGCCAGATGCATCCCCACATTCACATCGTCAAATTTCGGCCACAGAATGCCGGGGGTATCCAGCAGTTCCAGCGTATTGTCAACAGGCACCCACTGCTTCGTGCGGGTCACACCGGGGCGATCCTCCGCGCGCGCCGTCTTGCGCTTCGCCACCTTATTAATAAAGGTAGACTTGCCCACGTTAGGAATGCCCAGCACCATAACGCGCACCACACGGCCCACCTGCCCCTTCTCGGCGTAGGCGGCCAGCTTATCGTGCAGCAGCTCGCGCACGACAGAAGCAAACTGTGCCGTTCCGGCACCGCCTTTGGCGTTGGCCTCCAGCACGGCGTAACCTTTTCCCCGGAAATAAGCGGCCCAGCGGCGCGTCTGGGCAGGATCCGCCTGATCCACGCGGTTGAGCACGACCATACGGGGCTTGCCCTCCGTCAGCTCATCCACATCCGGATTGCGGCTGGAAATAGGAATACGGGCGTCCAAAATCTCACACACGGCATCCATGTGCTTGATCTCCGCCTGAATCATGCGTTTTGTCTTTGTCATATGGCCGGGGAACCAGCTCAGACCCTCAATCTGCACGGTGCAGCACCTCATTTCATATATCTCTTTTTGCGCATATAGTATTACTATAGCATATCCCGCCAGAAATGGGAATAGGAAAAACCCGCCCGCAGATGCGGACGGGTTTTGGATCAGCAGTAATTCGCTTACAGCTTCTCTCTGACCTTTGCAGCCTTACCAACGCGGCCACGCAGATAGTACAGCTTGGCGCGACGGACATAGCCGTGACGAACAGTCTCGATCTTCTCGATAGAGGGAGAGTGGATGGGGAATACCTTCTCCACGCCAATGCCGTAGGACAGACGACGAACCGTGATGGTCTCCTCGATGCCGCCGTGCTTCTTGGCAATTACAATACCCTCGAAGACCTGGATACGCTCGCGGGTACCCTCCTTAACCTTAACGTGAACGCGGACGGTATCGCCCACTTCCACCTTAGGCATTTCAGCCTTCAGCTGCTTTTCGGTCAAAGCCTTAATCAGATCCATGGATGTTTCCTCCTAATAATATAGGTGTTCGTGCCGCTATTTATGTGGTACACCATCTCTTTGTGCGTACCGGCGACAGAGGACCGCCCTTTTTTGCTATGATAGGATATCATAGATACTCACAAAATGCAAGCTCTTTTTCTCTTTTTTCGCCGATTTATCGAAAAACCTGTCCCTCGGCATCCAACATCTCCCGGCGGCGGACACGCATGAAGTCCGGTGTCAGCTCCGGAAGGTAGCGCACGATAGCTTTTTCCAGCAGCTGCGGGTTCAGTCCGGGATTCTGAGCCTGTACCACCACGGTGCCGCAGACCTTCTTCTCCTCTGCGCGCAGCTCCACGCTGCGGATCATAGGCGCAATATCGACATCGGCCAGATCCTTGCGCTTGGTGCGCTTCTGGATCACCAGCTCCGACCGGGCAAACAGCTCTTGCAGCTGCTCCACAGCCCCCTCCGGCACGCCGTTGTCGTAGTCCCACTCCACATCTGCTTTCAAAAGAGCCAGTTCCCGCACCGGGCGCTTGGCCTCATAGCAGTCCAGCACGCGAAGGCCGCAGGGCATTCCGGTATTCAGCTTCTCCGCAATGCCGCTGCCGTCGGTAGTCTGGGTCACCTCAAAGTCCAGCAGCTCGCAGTCGCTGGACTGTCCCACCGGCAACGGCAGCACGATGGAGATAATGGGATGGGGGTGGAAGCCATGGCTGTGGCTGATTTCCAGCTCCGCACGAGGGAAAGCCCGCTGCATAGTGCGCAGCAAGTCCAGATGGGAGATATAGGAGGCCTGTGCCTCTTTCACAAACAGAAGTCTCAGCTTAGACATCGCATTTCCCTCCCACCAGTGCATTGGCACCGCAGGCATTGCAATGGCTGCGGCAATCCGGGGTCGTCTGGGCGTCAATGGCGCGCTGACGTTCCCGCTTCAAATAGTTCTCTGTCACGCCGCTGGAGATCATGCTCCAGGGCAGTACCTCATCCGTGGAACGGACACGGTTGGCGTAGAAATGGGGATCGAGTCCGCACTCATCAAAGGCTTCCAGCCAGCGATCCAGAGAGAAATACTCCTCCCATGCATCCAGCTTGGCACCCTTGCGCCATGCCGTCTCCAGTACCTTACCCATGCGGCGGTCGCCACGGGCCAGCACAGCTTCCAGGAAGCTGGTGTCGGGATCGTGCCAGTTGTAGGTGACGGTCTTGGTCTTAATGGCCTCCCGCAGCAGCTTCACACGCCGCTCATACTCCTCCTTGGAGATCTGCGGCTCCCACTGGAAGGCAGTGTGGGGCTTGGGCACAAACCAAGAAGTAGACACGGTAATGCGTACACCCCGGTTCTTATTGGTAGAGGACTCACGCCACACATGCATGACACGGGCCGCCAGATCGGCAATACCCAATACGTCCTCGTCTGTCTCCGTCGGCAGACCCAGCATGAAGTAGAGCTTCACAGCGCTGTAGCCACCGGCAAAGGCAGTGCGGCAGGATTCAAGAATATCCTCTTCTGTTACATTCTTATTGATGACGTCCCGCAGCCGCTGTGTACCGGCCTCCGGGGCAAAGGTCAAGCCCGTCTTGCGTCCTTTGGCCAAGCGCTGCATCAACCCCATCGAGAAGTTGTCGGCACGCAGGCTGGGCAGGGACAAATTCACATGGCGCTGGGCGCAGAAATCCTCCAGATCGTCGCACAGACCTGTCAGAGACGGATAGTCGCTGCTGCTTAGGCTGGAGAGCGTCATCTCCTGATAGCCGGAGTCATTGCAGGACGCCACGCCGTACATGGCGCACAGATCCCGGCTGCGGTTGCGGACAGGGCGATAGACGTAGCCTGCCTGGCAGAAGCGACAGCCGCGGATGCAGCCGCGAAACAGCTCCAGCATCACACGATCCTGCACGATTTCCGTGGAGGGGACGATGGTCTTTACCGGGAAGCGAGCCTTGTCCATATCCTGTACGATCCGCTTGGTGACTACCTTTTTCACACCGTCCAGCGGCAGGATCTCCTTGACAGTACCGTCTTCGTTGTAGGTCACATCATAGAGGCTGGGTACATAGATGCCGTCCAAATCGGCGGCAGCGCGGAGGAACTGCGCCTTGCTCCAGCCCTCACGGCGCGCCTTGCGGTGCAGCTCGATGATCTCCACCAGCATATCCTCGCCCTCACCGATGTTCACAAGATCGATGAAGTCCGCCATAGGTTCTGTGTTGTACATGGCCGTACCACCGGCAATCACCAACGGCGTCAGCTCCGTGCGGTCAGCACTGTGGAGGGGAATTCCCGCCAAATCCAGCATATTCAGAATCGCAGGAAATGCCATCTCATAGCCCACAGAAAAGGCCACAATATCAAAATTCGTAATGGGGTCGCCGGACTCCAGCGCAAAGAGGGGCATCTCAGCGCGGCGCATCTCCTCTTCCATGTCGCCCCAAGGGGCAAAGACGCGCTCACACCAGACGCCGTCCATCTCGTTCATGATGCCGTACAAAATCCGCATGCCCAAATTGGACATACCGATTTCATAGGTATCCGGGAAACAGAAGGCGATTCGGGTATCCACCTTCGCCTTATCCTTAATGACCGCGTTATATTCGCCGCCCACATAGCGAGCCGGCTTCTGCACGCGGGGTAAAATTCGTTCCAGTCGTTGATCCACTGTGATTCTCCTATCGTAAAGTGCTTTCCATTTTTACTAAATTTATATTTTACCTGTTTTTCCCCCGTTTTACAAGCACTTTTTTCCGCAATACGCCTGCCAGCAGTCCTACAGCACCCAGCAGCAAAAAAGGACTTCCTCCCTGCCACAGAGCAAGCCATACCCCCACCGCCGCCAGCAGCAGCGCAGCGCCCACGCTCACGGCGTCTGTCACCCGGTCAGCCGTAAACGGCTCTTTCAAACACGCTGCGATGATCCACAAAATGCTACTGCCATCCAACGGACGGATGGGCAGCAAGTTAAAGCACCCCAGCACCAGCTGCGCACCGGCCAAAGGATACAGCATCTCTGCCCACCGGCCCGTCTGCGCCAGCAAAAATGCCAGCACCAGATTGGTCAGCGGCCCTGCCAAAGTAGCCAACAGTTCTCCACCATAGGAAAGGCGGCTGCGGCCTTCTACTTCCATTTCGGCGCCCAGCGCAGAGATCCGTACCTGCGTCACTCCTGCCCCTAAGGCGCACAGCGTCAGATAATGTCCCATCTCATGGCACACCGCCGCCAACAGGATAGCCATCGCAAGTAGTGGCGAAGCTACATAGATAAAAACCGCCAGCAGCACCACGGCTCCCGGCGTGATTTGCCACTGTATTCGTTTACACATAGTAGATCGGATTGAGATACCTCCCGTTGCGGCACAGTTCAAAGTGGAGATGCGGCCCGGTTGCCTGCCCCGTCTGCCCCACCTCGGCAATGGGGTCGGACATCCGTACCTCTTGCCCATAGGATGCGGTGATGCGGCTGCAGTGGGCATAGAGACTGGAAATACCATTATCATGGAGGATCGTAATGTAGTTGCCCAGTGCCGCGCTCTCCCCCACCACGCTGACCGTTCCGTCAGCAAAACTGTGGATCACCGTATCCGCCGGAGCCTCAATGTCGACGCCGTAGTGGAATTTGCTACCGCCCTCAATGGGATGGATACGCTGGCCGAATTCGGAACTCACCACTCCCTCCACCGGAGAAGCATAGGGAAACCCCAGCACCTCCTGCAGCATGGAAACATTCTCCGGCAGAGATTCCTCTGTGTAAACAATGTCCTCTCCCCTGTTCTCCACCTCTTGTCCGCCAAACACCGCCACATAGGCATCGTTGAGGGCATCGCCTACATCGTCTGAGCCGCCTACGGCCCGCCCTACGGCAGAAAAGGCCGCCACAAAATCTGTCTCCTGTCCCATCAAATGTAAAAACTGCTGACGATATGGTTCCAGGAACGAGGGCGACGTCAGCTTGATCGCCACGACCATCACCAAAATAATACCGCTGACGGTCAGCTGCACCAGTCGGCGATCACTGTTCCTGCGGTGGTTCACCTGCCCCCTGTCCTGCCGCGTGCCGTAAGTCCTGCTCTTTGCCACAGGCAACTGACGCTGCTGTCTCCGGCGCTGTGCGGTGCGCCCCCGGTGCTGCACCGACGGCGTACGCTTCATTTTGTTTTTGATCTGTGTGGTGTTTTCCGGCATGATCCACGCCCCCTTTGCCCCCATTCTATGGCCGTTAGAAAGCAGAAATTCCTCTTGACAGCGAATTAAAAAACAAATATAATAGAAAAGCTGACGGGGTGTGGCGAAGTTTGGTATCGCGCTTGGTTCGGGTCCAAGAGGCCTCGGGTTCGAATC
>RCNI01000529.1_pt1 | contig 24467 bp, 20 predicted proteins | sample 2041151 | NCBI WGS metagenome assembly RCNI01 (sample SAMN09708214, study PRJNA481090) | feces metagenome | isolation source: feces | place: Antarctica: Albino Rookery | reverse complement strand
CGGCAACGGTATGAGGGAAATACTACCGCAGGTGGAGATTTCCTGAGATACCGGAAGGCCTGCCGTTGCCGGGAAGAAGCGGGACTACCTTTGCTGAGAATTCATGTGCAACCGCAGACAGAATCCCCTCGTTTCAGATATTATCGGTACTATCATGCCATCAGCCAGTACGGTTAATACCGTTAATACCACGCACGAGACAGAACAGGTCACGGACACGGCGATCCCGACAGGGGACGGTATTCAATTAGTCGCAATAATCCCATTACTACAATTAACGAGATTACTACCGGGGCCGAAGATAATCCTGCATGGTCCCCTCCGGAAAGAAAGGGACCGTACATCTTCCTCCTCATCGTCTGTCCCCCGTCAGGATTTCATCTCATCTATCATATATCTTTTTGCTATTGCTATCTATAGCATAGCCTATAATATGCTTATCAGCATTTCTGAAGGACTCTTCAAAAGATTATCACACAATCCGTTGCGATGACAATTCTCGAGGACATTGCGACTTCCTGAATACCCTGTTGCGACTTCCTGAATACCGGTCTTCCCCCTTCATCACGACTTTTTGAATACCCTTTCCTCTCCATCGCGACTTCCTGAATACCCCTGTTTTCACTACGTAAAAGTTCCGGAAAGAGGTCTTTCCACACGAAATCGCCGCCGATTCGCGGACATTGCGCCCTTTTGTGCCGGTCTTCACGGCAGAAACAGCCCTGCAGAACGCTGAGACGAGAGATTCCGCGTTCCATTGCGACTTCCTGAATACCACTTTTCCGAAAGAAGTCCCGATAATTGTAAAGATTATCCAATGTTTTGTAAAGTTATTTTATTTATTTTTGCATCATGATCCAACCAGAACAGCCATGGAAGAGGTATCCGACATAGGCAATCTGATCATCGGTCAGATCAGGACCGCCCAGAGCAAGCAACCGACGGCAGCACAGCCGACGGAACTTGTCGCTGCGGGTGACGTGCGGACCTCCAGGTCGCAGGGTTCCAGGGAAATCATCCAGTCATACATCATCACGACGGCTCGCTACGACTTCAACGTCTACGAGAAACGCATCCTCTACCAGCTGGTGCGCTTCGCGCAGAACCAGATCGAGGGTATCGCCTTCAAGGACAGCATCCAGCCTGACCGGCTCCATCCAGCTGCTCTTCCCCATCACGGACTTCAGGACCAGCAGGGAGGACAAGAACAACCGGAGGATAAAGGAGGCCCTCGTCGCGCTGTCCGGGAAGACGTTCAGCTATCAGGACGAGAACAGCTGGGGGCACATCTCGCTGATCGCCAATCCGCATATCTGGAACGAGAGAGGCTGCTCCTGGGTGTCGTTCATCGTGGACGAGAAGGTCTGGGATGCCATCCTGGATTTCTCGAAAGGATACTCGAAGTTCTACTTCGACGTGGCGTTCTCCCTGAAAAGCGTCTATTCCATGCGGTTCTACGAGCTGCTCGGATCGCAGGAGAAGTGCATCCGCTACAGCGTGGACGAGATACGCAGGATATTCGGGCTGGACGGCACGGAGAAGGACGGGAAGAAGGTTCCCGCCAAGTACAGGAACACCAACGACCTGATCCGCAAGGTCATCGATCCCGCAAAGGCGGAACTGGACGAGAAATCCCCCATGACGTTCACATACGAGCTGATGAGGAAGGGCAGGAAGATCACCTCCATCGCCTTCACCCCGGTCGTCCAGAAAAAGAAGCTCCATCCGAAGGCGGAATTCCACCGGCAGGTGCTGAAGTACGGCAGCTCCGCCGTTCTCAACAGGCATGAGATGCGTATCCTCGAGGAAGTAGGCTTCTCGAGAAGGGGCATCGACAACAATCTGGGAGTCCTGATGGAAGCGAAGCGCGCCATGGACGACTTCCTGATGGAGATCGTTCTGCTGCAGGGACAGGCAAGACAGAAGACCAATCCGTGCGGCTGGTTCATCGAAGCACTGCGCGGCAAGATCAGCGACCTGAACCGAAGGAAAAAATTATAGATAAATCTGTAAACTAAATACTTAGTGGCTTCTGAGAGACCAACATCTCTTCTATTTTCCTGCTTCATCCCGTCACGGCTTTCTAGGACACAAGGTCGGTCATCCACCGTTGGACGGTCCACAGGCTTTACTTTCCCACGTTCCGTGGGCAGGGTCTCAAGACCGATATCTCTTATATCGCGAGCGGCATTGAGATCCCTGTCATGGTGTGTTCCGCACGCTGGACAGGTCCACTGCCGCTCGCTCAATGTCAAACCATCATAGATATGACCGCAATTGTTGCAAGTCTTTGAACTCGGTGCATAGCGGTCTATCTTCACAAGGTTTACACCATACCAGTTGCATTTGTACTCAAGAATGCTCCGGAACATTCCGACAGATGCATCACATACATATCCTGCCAACTGGTGATTCTTCTCCCTGTACTTCACGTCCAAATTCTCAATGCAGATTGTACGCACTTGGCTATCGTGCGTCAAGCTGCAAGTGATCTTATGGAGGTTATCTCTTCGCTGATTAGCGCTCTTTTCATGCATTCCAGCAACACGGAGTCTTGCCTTCTCGTAATTGGAAGAACCTTTCTGCTTACGGATCAAACGTTTCTGAAGAAGCTGTAGCTTTGCCATGCTCTTGTAAAGATTCTTCGGATTACAGAAAGTACGTCCGTCAGAACAGACCGCCAATGTGGTGATTCCCATATCAATGCCCAATGTGGTCCTCTCTGAAATTTCAGACTTCTGAGGAAGTGCCGTTCCGGTATCAACAAGAATGGAGACATAGTACTTCTGAGATGGCGTCATGCTTATCGTAGCCTGCCGGACCATTCCCTTGAATTCCTGATGGAAGCGTGTCTCGATTGGAGCCATCTCGGGGATGGTAATCGTACCAGACTTGAAATCTACCTTACAAACATTGCTGGTGAAAGATTGTCTGTGACTGCGCTTCTTGAAAGTCTGGAAACCGACTTTCTTGGTGTCACGGAAGAAGTTCCGATAAGCAGTGTTCAGATTCTTCAAGGAATTCAGGACAGCCCATGAATAGACCTCTTTGAGCCATGGGCAATCCTTCTTCACTTGCGGAAGCGGAGAGGACTGGTAATTATAAGTCAGTGTCTCTTTTTTCTCCTGATACGCATTGGTCCTTTCTCCTAACGCCCAGTTATGGATATAGCGACAACAATCAAAGGTTTTTTCAATTGTAACATTCTGGTCATCAGTCAGATATATTCTATATTTGAACGCTTTCAACACATAGTAAAGATACCTGAAATTAGTGGCACCTGTATTTTTTCGTCAATTTTCTTTGTCATTTCATTAGTTTTCTTTTACATTTGCAATTCCAGAAGCGCAGAAGACGCGCACTGGGCAGAAGCAATGGACAGAAAAACACAGCAGAAATTCATCGCGGCCGTACTGGCCGCATCGGCATTCATGATGACAGCCGGATCGACAGGCGCGTCCGCACAGAGGACGATGAACCACCAGAACGCCGTCACCATGGAAGTCGTGTCCTCATGCTACCGCATGAAGGATATCGGCATGCAGGTGTCGTGGGGACAGTACGGACTGACCTGGTACTGGAAGGCCTGGCTGAACGCGAGTCCCTGGTCCGTCACGGTGCAGACCGGTGACAGGATGACCTACGGCCAGATCACCTCCGGCGCAGACTTCATGTACAGGCTGGTCTCCAACAGGACGAGATCGCTGAACCTGTACGCCGGCGGCGGTGCCTTCCTGGGCATCGAAAGGTACGATATGTGGCACAAGCTCCCCCCGTACATAGAGACGGACTTTCCGAAAGCGCGGTTCCTCTACGGACTGAGCGCATCACTGGAATTCGAGGCGTTCGTCTCGAGGACGGTGGCGCTGACGGTTTCAGGAAACGCGCATTTCACCATATCATCCCTGGTACGCCCGTTTCATCTCCAGCTGAGGCTCGGAGTGCGGGTCGCCCTCTAGGGAAAGGAAAAATGGGTCCGTTACGGACACATTCATGAGCGTAACGCTCGATTCACACAACATCAGAACCAAGCAGGTACGCCGTGAGGTGAACCTGCTTTAGCCAGACAACAAAAGCAAGAACAAAAGATACTATGAGGAAGACAATTCTGACACTCGTCACAATCATCCTGCCCCTGACGGCATCAGCCCAGAAATGGTCGGTATCCACAGACCTGATGGACTACCTGAACCTCGGCACCCTGAACGCCGAGGCCTCGGCCGCCGTAGCCAGGCACATCACGGTCAACGCATCCGTGAGGGTGAACCCATGGACCTTCCACAAGGGGGTAACGGGACACCAGATGCAGAACCGGCATCAGACCTACGCCGCCGGCATCCGCTGGTGGCCCTGGAACGTCTATTCGGGCTGGTGGATCTCCTGCAGGGCACAGTACCAGGAGTACAACCGCGGCGGGATCATCGGGCAGGAGACCCAGGAGGGGGACGCGTTCGGCATGGCCGTCGGTGCGGGCTTCTCTCTGATGGTGCATAAGAACATCAACCTGGACTTCGGTCTGGGAGGATGGGTCGGCAGGAAGGTCTACACCGACTACGCCTGCCCGCTCTGCGGAAGAATCACAGGCAGCGGAACCGGATGGTTCGTGATGCCCAACGAGATACTCATAGCCCTCATGTTCACATTCTGACCGCACAATCATGAAGAAGATTATCATCAACCGGAACATCATCAGGACCGATGCATTCGAGGAGATTGCCATGCATCCGGAACTGCCCATCATACTCTTCACCTCAGGGGACCTGTACTACGAGACCGTCCTGCAGATCCCGATGACCTTCACCAACCGTTTCTTCGCCAGGGAAGCGATGGAACGGATCGGCTCTGGCATCGAGACCGTGGACCTCACGGACATGACATGCGAATGGCCGGCGGCGGCAGCGGAGGAGATCATCAGCTACCTGGACAGACTGCGGAAGGAACGGGAGGAATACGACTCCGTGCAGCAGACGGGATGCAGCACGGAGAAGGACGACACAGAGATAGCATAAACGACAACGACATGTGGATAGTGACCAACAGACTCATTTTCTCGCTCTACACGGAAGATACGGTGGAGCTGGAGGCGGAAACGATAAGGATCAACAGGAACGGCAGTCCTGAAGAGTTCATGCTGAAGTTCAGGACCCCGGACGAGGCGCGTACCGGCTGGAGGAAGCTCCAGGATGCCGTGAAGAAAGGATATCAGAACGTATCGATCTACGAATGTGAAGCCACGAGAGCGGTTTCCGGCAGGAAAGGGAGGATATTCTGACATGAGGAAAGCAGTCATCATGATAATGGCGGCCGTGCTTGCAGCGGCCTGCACGACACTTGAGGTGAAGGACCGGTCATTCGAGGTGGACGTAACGTCCGCATACGATGACGACCTTCGCGGACACGCGCTCATCCTGCGCCTCATCCGTGGAGAACTGCGGGACACCTACAGGATGAGCTGGAGCGTAGACGGGGCCGCTCTCCCCTGCCTCACCAGCGGGGGCGATGCCGTCCGGCAAGGCGACGAGATCCGCTTCGGGCAAGGCCGGAAAGCCGTGTACACGTTCAGCGGACTGGATAAAGGCGAGCACCGCATGGTCCTCAGGATCACGAACGGTCTCGTCACGGAGACAGAGGAGATCACGTTCAGCATCACCCCGGACCATTTCACGCCTGAAGTGCGGGTATTCACGAAGAACATCGACGAGTCCGTCCTGGAGGTGAGGTTCTCCGAGCACGACGCGGACGAGACCTACCGGATGAGCGCGACTGTCGACGGCACTCCGCTGCTGAGGGATTCGGTCATCACCGTCCCCAGCTTCAGCATCCCTCTGGGTGCGCTCCTCCCCGGCATCCGGACCGTGCAGGTAAGAATCAGGGACAGCTTCGCGGTCTGGGAGAAGACGGTGAAGTTCACGGAACCGGCAAGGGAACGGTTCATGGACCTCGTCCTCGCCTGCGAAAGGGACAGGCATGGGCAACGGCTGAACTACCATCTGACGGCACGGAAGAACGTCCTCCCCTGCAGCGCGAGCGTGTCGGTACACTTCATCATCGACGCGGCGGTGACGGTCAGAGTGCAGAACAAGGAGGGAGATCGGCCATACGGGACGATCAGGCACAGGAGGTTCGAGGAATTCTGGAAGGGCGTGATGGACTTTGACGGAAGCAGCGGGATGCTGCTGGATGTCAGGAAGCTGAAGAGGAAGGTGGCCGGATACACCGAGCCGTCGATACTGTCCTGGAGCTGGAACGAGGTGGCGGACTGGTACACGCCTCGGGATATCGTGGACGTGCCTTACGGCATCTCGGAGATCGTACCGGACATGAGGATCGAGCATGACAGGATACCCGGCGTAAGGATCAGGGTGGAGAACACCGCAGGAAAGATAAGGATAAACGGACGTGAATACACGGAAAAGGAAATCGTGATATGAAGACAATGAAATCAATGCGACTGGCACTGGCGGCACTGCTGTGCCTGGCATCGTGCTCCGGAGACGAGCAGCTCGGCGGCGCGATCAAGGACAGGACATTCGAGTTCACTTCGGAGACCGAACACATCGAGGAAAGGAAGGCGACGGCGATCCGTCTGCTGCTCACCAAAGGAGAACCCGGAACGGAGTTCAGGGTAGGCTACGTCATGGACGACGACAGGAACATCATGCTGGAGACGGAGGACGGGAAGAAGTTCATCTCCAACAGCCTGATACGGACGGACGGGAGAAGGGCCATCTCCTTCTACGTGGACGACAGGATGCTGGCCAAGGGCAGCCATACGCTGTCCCTGGAGATCGCCACGGAACACTGGACACAGAAGCTGGAAGTTCCATTCAGCGTCTCCTACCAGCCGTTTGAGATACGACACACCATCTCGACCGCGGCCGAGAACGGAACGGGACTGAATCTGGAGCTGACGAGGGGGGATGCAGATGCGGAATACACCGTCCGCTGCGAGATCAAGGGAGACTACGGCTACTCCATCACCAGGAAGGTGGTCTTTCCGAAGGACAGGAAGCTGACGGTCAGCCTTCCGGTCATCCGCCCAGGAAGATACGACCTCAGCTTCAGCATAGAAGACGGCACGATGCGTCATGCCGTGAAGGAGAAGATCACGGAGATCCTCCGCGACAGGTACAGGATTCTGAAGCTAGAACTCACGGAACGCCCTCAGGGGACATATTCCGTGCGGGTGTCCGAGAACCCGTACAGGATCGGCCTCGAGCTGGATTCGCGGCTGACCGTCAACGGATCGTGCGAGTACGACGACGTGTTCTCCGACAGGGACGGCGACTGGCCATGGGCAAGGATCGCCTATTCCGAGGAGAACTCGGACAGCGAGCCCTACCGGGGCGTGTACAGCGACGAGATTCTGGAACTGCATGACTACGAGAGCGTCATCGATGCCATCACCTCCAGGACGGAGCAGCACTGCCACTTCTCGGAATGCGAGGGGGAGTTCGGCTATCCGTCCTCCTGCCTGACCGGCTACAGCGACAGGCACCACCATGTGGACAGGGAGACCCTGCGGCTGAACCTGCTCGTGAGCGACCCCGTGGAGGGTGTCACCGTCCGGATCAGCCATGACCTCCAGCAGAGGAGCAAGAATTCCTCCGTCCTGCTGAACGGGAAGGACATGGAATACCTCAGGGCCTACGACTGCGAAGTGAAGACGGATGAGACGAAGTGACATCATAGCCCTGACACTGACGGGTGCGATGCTGACGGGCATCAGCGGATGCGCCACGCAGCAGAAGCTGAAGGTGATCAAGCAGCGGGACATCCGCGCCACCATCGCCCTGCCCGAGCAGAAGGACTACCTTCCTCCGGTGCAGGGACTCAAGGACAGGGCCGACACGTTCACGGTGATGGACGGCGACAGGAAGCTGCTCACCATGAACGCGGTCCAGGATGAGGACGGCAACATGGTGGCACACCAGCAGCTGGACGGAGCGGTGGTCGTGGCCCGGTTCCGCAACATCGCGGAGAGGAACGGCCAGGTGGACCTGCAGTTTCAGGTCATCGTCCCGCAGAGCATGCAGGACGGAGCGTGGCAGCTCAGGTTCTTCCCGGACATGTACGTGATGGAGGACAGCGTGCGGCTGGAGAGCGTCGTCATCACCGGAAAGGACTACCGGAGGGCGCAGCTCCGAGGCTATCAGCAATATGAACGCTTCCTCTCGAGGATCATTCAGGACACCTCGAGATTCGTGAACGTCTGGCAGCTGGAACTCTTCCTTCAGAGAAATATCCCGGAACTATACGCGTTCAAGACGGATACGTCGAGAGTCAGCGACGAGCAGTTCGCCTCGGCGTACGGGGTGACGGAAGAGGAAGCCATCGAGCACTACATGAACAAGATCGCGCGGAGCATGAACAGGAGCAGGATTCGGAAGAGGGAGAAGATGTTCCGCAGGTACGTGAAGGTCCCGATCACAAGCGAAGGGCTGCGGCTGGACACGGTCATGCAGAGCAGCACGGGCAACTTCATCTACAACTACACGCAGACACTGAAGACGCGGCCGAAGCTGAGGAAGGTGGACATCGTCCTCTCCGGAGAGATCTGGGAATCGGACAGGGTCATACACGAGATACCGCGCAGCGAACCTCTGACGTTCTACATCAGCTCCCTATCGTCCTTCGTGGACAACACGGAACGGTACCTGACCAAGGTGATAGAGAGACGTGCGGAAGCAAATACGGCCTGCTACATCGACTTCGCACTGGGAAAGGCCACAGTGGACGAGACGCTGGGCAGCAACGCGGGTGAGATCGGACGCATCAAGGGGAATCTCGCCTCCCTGATGGAGAACAAGGTATTCGATCTGGACTCGATAGTCGTCACGGCCTCCGCCTCTCCGGAAGGGACGGCATCGTTCAACTACCGTCTCTCCGAGAAGCGTTCGAAAGGGATCTCTGACTACTTCGGAGCATGGATGAGGCATCTGGCCGACTCCCTCACGGCAGCAAAAGGATTCCGTGTGGATGAGGAGGGCAACGTCATCCAGGAGAAGAAGCAGGGCACCATCCCGTTCATCTCCAGAAGTGACGGCGAGAACTGGAGGATGCTTGACCGGCTGGTCGATCAGGACACCCTGATGACGGAGAAGGACAGGAAGGACTACTTCCGGATCAGGAAAGGAAGGGACATGGACGCGAACGAGCGGAAGATGCAGAGGGAGTCCTGGTACCGTCACCTCCGGGAGACGGTCTACCCGCGGCTGAGGACCGTGAAGTTCGACTTCCACCTGCACCGGAAAGGCATGGTCAAGGACACCGTCCACACGACCATCCTGGACTCCACCTACATGAACGGCGTGCAGGCACTCAGGGACAGGGATTATGAGCTGGCCGTGACGCTGCTCAGACCGTACAGGGACTACAACGCGGCACTCGCCTTCCTGAGCCTGGACTACAACGCCAACGCCTCGGAGATCGTGGAGACGCTGGCCCCGTCACCGGAAGTGAACTACCTGAAGGCGATCCTGCACTCCAGACGGGGTGAGGACAAGGAGGCCGTCCAGTGCTACCTGGATGCCTGCCGGGAAAACCCGGGCTACGTGCACCGCGGCAACCTGGACCCGGAGATTTCAGTACTCATCAAGCGGTACGGACTGAACCGGGAAGAAGAGGAAGACTTTACTTTTTAAAAACAGAATAGAAAAATGAAAAGAACAACATTCATCATCGCATCCGCACTGGCCATGCTAGCCATGGCTTCATGCACCAAGGACGGGGACTGCACATCCTGTCCGGATGCGGACAACAATCAGGAACAGCAGACGGAGGAGAAGGGCATTCTGAAGATCAGCATGGCCTTTCCGGAAGACGAGGCCGAGACCAGGGCACTGACGGCCTACACGACGGTACAGCCCTACGAGAAATCCGTGAACAGGATCCAGGTCCTCATCTTCGATGCCGCCGGGCGGCTGAACGCATACCGGGACCTGGGCACCTCATCCACGGCAAGCATCAGCACGACCACCGGCACCAAGAAGGTCTGGGCGGTGATCAACGGACCGGACCTTTCCGGAATCGCCTCCGAGAGCGCGCTGAAGGGAAAGGAGATCAGCCTTTCCTCCAACAGCACGAGCGCATCCGCAGGATTCGTGATGGCGGGAAGCACCACCTGCTCCCTCACCACCGCCGGAGCCACGACTGCGGTCACCGTGTCCAGGCTGACCGGCAGAATCGCGCTGACCTCAGTGACGAACAGCCTTCCGAGCGTCTACCCGACCCTAACGGTGAAGAAGGTCTACGCCATCAACGTGGTCGGTTCCCAGAACCTCGCAGGTACAGGGGCAGCCGCGCCGTCGCTGAATCTCGGCTCGGACAAGGGAGCGGCTCCCGCCCTCCTCAGCAAGACCGTCGGCAAGGCGGTGTCGAGAGGAGCGTCATACACGCCTACGACTCCCGACCTGTTCTACGGCTACAGCAACGCGACATCAACCAAGACAAGGCTGGTCGTGGAAGCGGACATTGCCGGCAAGACCTACTACTACCCGGTCACCATCAGTTCCCTAGAGAGGAACAAGGCGTACACGGTATCCATCAACATCCTGAACCTCGGTTCGGACGATCCTGACAAGCCGGTCGAGAAGGGAACGATATCCGTAAGCATATCCGTAGCAGGATGGCAGAGCGGCGCCAGCTATGAGGAATCCATCTGAGACGACAAACACATCACTTACATAAATCAAACAAAAATCCTTAATCAAGACAGATGAAACGAATTCTTATTTTCGCAGCGACGCTCGCCACACTCGCAGCATGCGACAAGGAACGCCCGATGCAGGGCGAGACATCACTCCCGCAGGAAGACGGAAGACTCCATGAGCTGACCGTCAAGGTCACAGGACACAGCCTCGCCACCAGGGCGACCACCGTCACCGGCGAGGCGACCTTCAACGACCTCCAGGTGTTCGTCTTCCGCAAGGGCATGAACGAACTCGATGCCTACGGAAGCGCGAGGAGCGCGACACAGCTCTCCATCTCCTGCACCACCGGAGAGAAGGACGTGATCGCCATCGTGAACGCCCCTGACATGAAGGAGGTGGCGACGAAGGATGCCCTTCTCGCCAAGGTCTCCGAACTCAGCGGCAACAGCCTCGCCAACTTCGAGATGATCGGCTCGACGACCGCCTCCGTGCCGGCCGAATCCGGCATCACCATCGCCGTGGACAGACTGGCGGCGAGAGTGGTCATCAGGAAGATCACCAGGGACTTCAGCTCCCCTGCCCTGCAAGGCGTGGACTTCACCATCGACGCGATCTATCTAGTGAACGCCGCCGGTGACCTGAACTACGGCAGAACAGATGCTCCTTCGAAATGGTACAACATCGCGAAGAACAAGAACGAGCAGGCTGCTCTCCTCGTGGATACGCCTGCAGCGGCTGTGGCCAACAAGGAGTCACACGCAACGGCACATCACTTCTACGCCTATCCGAACCTGAACAGCGCGGACGACGAGATCGCGGACACCAGGCTCGTCGTGGAGACCACCCTTGACGGAAGAAAATACTACTACCCGATCAACATGCCGAAGATGGACAGCAACAAGTCCTACGAGATCAGCGAACTCAGGATCACTCGCCCGGGTTCTGATGATCCGGACAAGCCGATCGAGATCGTGGACCAGGACTTCAAGATCACCGTCAACGACTGGACAGTCGAGCTGGTGAACGGTGACGGAAACGTAATCCTCTAATCCGGAAGCAGACATGAAGAAAGCCTTTCTTTTATCAGCTGCCGCCCTCATGGCACTGGCATCATGCTCCAGAAAGGACATGCTGCCGGTCCAGGAGGAACAGGACAACAGCAACGTGAAATACTCGGAGATCGTATTCTCCATCGCAGAGAACGCCACCACGAAAGCGACCTCTGTCTCTGACGCAGCCATCGGAACAGCAGCAGGAGACATCCAGATCCTCGTGTTCAGCGGGAACAACCTCATCGCCTACGGCAAGAACGGCAGTTCCAGCAACACCATCTCCATGAAGGTGCGTAACGGAGCAGCGGAATGCTATGCGGTGATCAATGCACCGGACCTTTCCGGAATCGCGACCAAGAGCCAGCTGCTGGCAACGAGGGTAGCCCTCACCGACAACACCACCTCGAAGATGCGGATGCTCGGCAGCACCTGCAAGACCATCAGCGGAAACACCAGCATCTCCATTGCGGTGAAGCGTTTCCTGGCCAAGGTGGAGATCGACAGGATCGATGCGGCGATGGTGTCCCCTGCCATCAAGGCACAGGATCTCACCATCAACGACATCACCCTTCTGAATGTCGTAGGCACGACGAACTTCTCCTTTGCGGGCAGTTCGACACCGAACAACAACATCAAGAAGTACGGCAGCTCCGCCGCTGACGCGCTGACCCACGACAACGTGACGGCGGAGATCCAGACCGGCGGCAAGGTGACACCCCACACGACACCGCACTACTTCTACTGCTGTCCAAGCACGGCGACGGGCGAGAACAGCACGAAGCTGAGCATCAAGGCGACACTCGGCAGCACGCCGTACTACTACACCGTGGACGTGCCGCAGCCGAAGGCCAACACGCTCTACAAGATCACCAACCTCAAGATCACCGGTCCGGGAACAGATGACCCGAACGAGATCGTGTCGAAGTCAAGCATCAGCTTCACGATCACCGTGACTGACTGGGCGACCGGCTTCAGCAAGGAAGTGGAATACTAGCGATTTGCAGGGACGCGGACAGGACGGGTCCGTGACCGATACGGTGTACGAGAATCCGGAGCATGGGTATCCGCAGGGAGGTTCGACTCCTCCCCGCCCCACCAGAAACAAGAAAGACAATCCATCATGAAAGCATTACAGGTTACAGGTATCATCGCATCGGCCCTGCTCGCCGTCTCCTGCTCCGTCAAGGAGGACAGGATGCCATGTCCCTGCCGGCTGGGCATCGATCTCCAGGAGTGCGGCAGTGCACATGACGGGAATGAGGGCGGCGGGACCGTAAGGTTCATGAACGTGACCGTCGCGGCATGGAACGACCGGTTCATCTTCGAACAGAAGGTGGGACATGAGGATTTCGGACTGCCCTTTGAGAAGGCTGTTCCGAAATGCCACATCTCCACCTCCGTGACTGCCGGAGAACAGATGATGAGAAGGGACGGATACAGGCTCGTGATCCCGGCCGGCCACGATGCGGACGAGATATGGGCCCATGCCGGCCGTGTCGCCTGCTTCGGCGAATCCGCCACAGACACCGCGAGGCTGCACAAGCAGTTCGCCAGGGTGAAGGTAAAGATCACCAAGCCTGCGGGAGACGATTATCCGTGCACCTTCCGGCTACGGAGCGACGTGCACGGGCTGGACCTCAGGGACCTCAGCCCCGTGAACGGTGAACTGGACCTGGCCCTGGAACGCGGACAGGACGACATCATCGACTTCACGCTCATCCGGCAGCATGAAGACAGCAGGATAAGGCTCGAGGTCTACGAGAGCGACAGGCTGATCGAGACCTTCCCGGTCGACGACTGGATCCGGGAGCTGGGCTACAGCTGGCTGGCCAGAGACCTGCAGGACATCGACATCAACATCGACTACGCCAAAGGCGAGATCTCCGTGAAGGTGAACGACTGGGGCGATGGAGGAAGCATCAGGATAGAGATATGACATACCCAATCGTTTTTTTCATAGGTTAGGTTCGAAGCAACCGCCGCATTCTGCGGCAAACGACAATCGTCACAGGCTGTGCAGCAGTGACTGCTACGCAGCCTTTCCTATGGCCAACTCATAATACAAAGATATTACGACATGAAGAAAAAATTACTGACACCACTGCTGATCCTGGGAATGGTATTCACGGGATGCATGAACGCAATCGAGCCGGTTCACCCGGAAGGGAGGAATCCGGAGGAAACGGAACAGTCCGCAGATGAGGCGACCATCAGGTTCAACATCAACCAGGACACCTATACGCGGAGCAGCATCACCATCAATGAGGGAGAGCTTTCCGACGTGAACATCTATGCCTTCCGTGACGGTCTGCTCTACTCCAGCGTCTATTCGACCACGCCCAATACGGTAAGCATGAAGCTGAAGAAAGGAACCAGCTATAACCTTTACGCCGTGGCGAACATGGGTGCCATGGATGCCATGGCAAAGGAGGAGGACTTCATCCGCAACTTTGCAGTGAAACTCACCTCAATCAAGGACCTCGACGGAAGGAACCCACTGGCATGGTCATACAGCGGGTACAGTCTGTCCGACTCGACGGGAGAGATCAGCATGGCGATGGACAGAATCTACTCGAAGATAAACTTCACTCTCGACAAAGGTACCCTGAGAGGGCTGGAAGTGAAGTCCGTCCGTCTGTGTCAGGCGGCCAGAACGGTACGCCCGTTTTCCCGAGGCGGAAGCCGCGCGCTGAACCCGGACGACATCACGGACGGGGACTATGCCAGCGCCTCCGATCTTGAGAAGCTGAACGGGACCGGAAAAGGCGTGTTCTTCTATACCCTTGAAAACAGACAGGGGACGCTACTTCCGGACAACATGGACCCATGGAAGAAGGTTCCGGACAACATCCCGGCAGGTAACCTCTGCACATACATCGAGGTACAGGCGACATTCAGGGAAGGATTCTTCTACTCAGGATGCGTGACATACCGCTTCTATCTGGGACAGGACAGCACCACCAACTTCGATATATTCAGGAACAATGACATGAACATCGCACTGATCCTCACCGGTGACAACTTCGGAGAAGGGAAACAGAACATATCATGGAAAGTGTATTCTGATACAGACCTCAATCCGAACGGATTCTCCACCTATGAGATCAGGCATCTCCACAATTCCGAAAGGATGTTCGTGGGAGAACGGTTCGAACTGGACGCGACACTGTCACCTGACCTGTTCAACCACGTCGATCAGAATCCGGATAATGTGGAGCTGTGCGCCATCGATCCTGACACCAAGAAAAAGATTTCATGCATCAGCGTGAAATCCATAAACAAGATTTCATCCGGCAACAACGGATGCAAGCTCCGCTTCATCGGCTCCATCACCAGACAGTCGAGCTTCCCCTTCTCCTATGCCCTCTTCGACAGAAGGAGCGGGAAACTCATAGCGGACTACTCCTCTGAAGGCAAGGCCAGCTATCGTACCATGCAGACCAATCTGATCATCTCACAGACCGAGAACTGTACATCCATCACGGACACTCTGCTTGCCACATCACGGATCAATGGTCCGGCGAAAACCTACTATGTCCATGCCTTCGGTCCGGATCCTGCAACAAACCAGCAGGCAAACCTGCACAAGACAGGAATACTTTCAGGAACCACTCCAGAAAGTACTAGATCACTCGACCTGGAAATGTTCAAGGACCTGCAGATATACTACACCATCAGGTCCTCTTGGAATAAGGTTACCTCTGAGGATGAATCATGGAAAGCAGACTGCCCGTCTGACAAAGATGTGCTGATCAAATACACACCAGCACCTCAGAACAGCGACAAGAGCTACGTCGGTTCCTTCACCGTAGAAATCAAAAATGACGGACAGACAGATCATAGAAGATGGCAGAAAGCCTTAGGCGATGAATCATATCGAGTAAACAAGGGTTCTGTTCTTAAACCGATACCTAAAAGCCATAATCTTGGATTCAGTATCCATAAGCCGAGCATTCCAGAAGGTATGTATTCAAAGGCTTCTCACAATGCCTTCCTTTCCATTATGCCAGCGAAGGTAACATTGAAGTTCACATCTGTCTCTGTTATCGAACGTGCACTGTCATTCGTCATTGACAATCCGTCAAAAGTCCCGTTCAAGTTCAGGGCAGTCATGGAATTACCATTTGGCTATAGTTGGACGTCAAATTCCGGCAAGAAAACGCCGCTCTGCATCTTCTGTGAGAAAGAAGGAAACGACAAGTATGAATACAACCGTTCACGCTTTATCAGTATTTCATCCTTCAATCTATTAGGAGAGTCCGACAAATCAGGAAAGTGGATCAGCGAGAACGAATGGAAGCTTAACTCGACTTTCAGAGCTTTAGATCCACAGCACGGACTAGCGACTAATCCGAACCTTCACATAATACTACAGACCTATTTCAATGACTGGATCACAGATAATGTATTGTATATGGACGATAGCCTCTATCTTATGAGAGATGACATGCTTGATGTCAAAATTGAGGGAAACCCGTCCGGAGTAGTCCTTGTGAACCAGCAGACTATGATTGGAGAATCAGCGGCACGTTTGAACCTCAAAGGGAGGATCTTCACCCGTGCCCACAGGACATTATATTGGGGTAGAAATTATTTCACTCCTGATTCCCCTCTTCTTGAATTCAAGAAACCGGGACAGCACAATTACTTGAAGGGTGGAGGACTGATAGTACAACAAGCGGGAAGTGATTTCCAAGATTGGCACGTAAGACTGTTCTCCGAAGGATACAGCGAGTACAAGAAGTTCGGAGCAGGACCGAAGCTCACCAGGGAATGGAATATGAAAAGTGGTTCCTATGTAGGGGCGTGGGAGACGGAGTTCATGAATCATTTCATGACAGATGCCTACAAGAAAGAATACTGGCATACCATGATACACACCAAAGCCGGACATCACATCGTCTATCCAAGGATTTACCAAGTAAATATGGATATAAAGATATCCATGCCCGACAACACCAATATAGATATTTACTATGTAGATGTTGGAGAACTTAATGAATCATATTCATACAAGAGAGACCATATACAACGTTCGGAGAAGAATGACGACTCATACTATGACTACACGGTAAACATCAACTGTACATATAATGGAGCATCACCGGGAGCTTACTATTATCTGTACGCATTATAATCCGGAAGACACAAGCAAAAAGAGGGGGAGTTCAACATTGAACTGAACCCTCTTCTAATGACACAATTATCAAATTAAAACCTAGTATATTCCAATTCCTTAATTAGGTGTGCTTCCGACGACAAGACAGAGAACCACGCCTACCATTGCAAAGATGACCTTGAAGGCGATCTTCACAAAACCGAACAACGATCTGAATAATAATCCCATAATACACAAATTTAATTGTTAATTCTTCTGTCAGCCCCCTCTCCAGGATCTGCATTCATTGCAAAGATAGCCTATTTTGTAACATCTCAAACAATTCGATTAGTATTTCTTTACTTTTAATGTATTTTCTTTAACACCTATAATTCCATTAATACGGATACTTCCCGGTATTTGATGGAGCTTACGGGGAGGATGGGCAACGGAGTGAAGCAACGGTCCGAGAAAGAAAGCGCAGCCGCTTCCGGGGAAGAGACTGCGCCTTTGTTTACTTCGGATTTGTCCTATGTGCCGACAGCACGGCGATCGGCACATGAGCCGCTGCGCTCAAGGCCGGGCATCCTCCATCATTGCGGAGATCAAATTCCGGAAGTTACCGGAATTATTTGTAGAGCAGATGCTGGAGTCCGTATCCGGACAGGATATCCTTGATACGGTCATCGTTCTCCCCTCCTGCCGCGATCGCCAGATGAACCATCGCTGATCCGGCATGATAACGGGCATCTCTTACATTACCCAAATGATCTGCATGATTACGGGCAGAGAAGTCATAGAACATGTCAATCCATCTGAACGCTTCCGCCGTAGTATCAAGGGCGACATTCCGAGTGTTCTCCAATTCCTTCCAGTCCGCAGCAAGTCCGCATGGGGATCCTGGACAATCAATCTTACAAGACATATATAGTAACAGTTTTGCGTCCCGCCGCTTTCAATACGGGACAAGGTTAATAATCAAGGCCCTTCTGTGCCAGGAAGCAGTTATACCATGCCTGTATCCTGAAGCCCAGCAGCCAGGTGCAGGAAGTGCCACAATGGTTCAAAACAGAAATTACAGCTTCATACTACCTGTTCGGGCGGGAAAAATTCTGAAAGCCCTCAAATCTATAAACGAATTTTGGCACCATGCGACACTTTTCACATTTTTCAGGTTTTCGGGTAAATACGGTCGCCAACAATCCTGAAAAAATACCGTTACCACTATTACTCTTAATTTTGAGGCACAGGAGATTAACATTTATAAAAGATTCATATATTTGCAACAAGAGTACGGACAAAGACAAGAACAGATACTCTACAACAATACTATTGCAAGTGCAGTTACTCGAAGTTGACACCTCAGGAATTTACGACGCTTTTGCAGTGGGAGGTTGTCTATGCTTAGGCATGGACATTTCCCGAGCAAGTCGTAAGCGGTCGTCAACCCGTGAGTAACTTGTGACAGGAGAAGTCCATGCCTTCTTTTACAGGAATCAACCGGTGCAGGACTTCAGGATATGCGTCATCGTCTCCGTCTATCTTTTCACCAGCTCCACACAGAACAACATCCATTCATTCTCAGGCAGCCGGCTACAGCCCCACATCGGAACCAACGGTACAAGGACCGTCGAACGGAATTGTCAATGGAACTGAAAGAACTTAAAAATGAGATCATCCTGCTCAGCATGCTTGCCAGCAGTACGGAATGGACCATCGATGACATCGCAAACAGGATCAGCAAGAGCAAAAGCACAGTCTACAAACACATCCACGCCCTGGAAGAGATGAAGTTTGAAATCGAGCCCATAAAGGCCGGAGTGTACGAACTGCTGGACGTACCCAAAGGGATCGTGGACTTCAAGAACCTGGTATACTTCACGGAAGAACAGGCTCACATAGTCCATGACACCATCTCGTCAATGAACAATGCCAACGAGATGAAGGGCAGTCTCCTCCGGTCACTGGCGAAGATCTTCTCCAGGACGAACCTCAGCGAGTTCACGTTCAGGAAGGAGAGCAGCAGGGACATCGCTCGGCTGCGGGAAGCGATCAGGGACAGGAAGAAGGTCATCCTCAAGAAATACTCCTCCAGCAACTCCGGAGCCGTCCGTGACCGTCTTGTCGAGCCGTTCAGGCTGATGGACAACTACATCGACATCTGGGCATTCGACCTCGAGAGCGGTCAGAACAAGATATTCAGGATTTCCCGAATCGGGAAGGTCGTCATCACGGATGAGTCCTGGACCGAGGAAAGGTGGCACGAGGAGATGGAGGCGGACTGCTTCCGCTGCTACGGAAAGGACTGGGAACGGGTGATCCTCAGGCTGAACACCCGGGCCAAGAACCTGCTCGCCGAGGAATTCCCCAGTGCTCTGGCAGACCTCGAGCCGAAAGGAGACGGCTGGATCCTCGACACCAAGGTGAGGAGCATGAAAGGGATCGGACGCTTCGTCATAGGTGTCGGGAAGGATGTCGAGATCATAGCGGGAGAACCCCTGAGGGAATACATACTGGACTATCTGGACGAGCTGAGGTCCAGCCTCTGCCGTGACAGGACAGAAAGAAAGGTCGTCCGAAGACGACCTTAGTGACGGGAGTCGATGCGCTTCCCAGCGGACACTTCCCTTGCCAGATTGGCAAAAGCAAGGACCCGGCGAACGCCGGGATTTTTCGTTATTCCTCAGTACCTCGGATCTTGTTGACCACAATGTTCATGTCCTTGTGAAGGTTTCCCTCCTTGTCTTTCCAGTTGTTCGGCTGAAGCCGGCCCGTGAGCAGGATCTGCTGTCCCTTCTTGAGGAGGTCCCATGGAATGACCTGATTGTTGTCCTCGAATTCCTTCTGGAAGGCCACGCAGCTGAGGAAGAGGGTTTCCTTCCTGTCTTCCCTGCCGAAATTCATGGCCAGGGTGAAACGTGCGAAGGTTCTTGATTCGTTTGGAGTCACATCGGCTGTAAGTCTGCCGGCTATCTGAATGTAGTTGTTTGAGTTCATTTCTGCTTCCATTTAAGTGTTAAACTAATTTTACGTTTGCTGCATAAGGTACCGGAACCGCGGCAGTCAAGGATCACCGTCAGGAAATACTAGCCGAAGGTCTGGAGATTTCCTGCGGGACCCGCAAGCTGAGCCTGCGAAAGCGCAGTCCTTGACAGCAAAGGGGACGGGATATACCTTTGCGAACGAAAAATATAGGCCAACACGGATACAGGAAGCCATGAACGGACGACACCTGATGCAGGACCCCTGCCTGACATGACCCAGGAATCATCCTTCATCTTTCACCGATGAATTTCAAGCAAGTTTGGGACAGAGGGACACTTTGGACCAGTCGGGACATCCAGGACAATGCGGGACAAGCAGGACACTTGAGACACTTGAGACAGGTGGACAATCCTATGAACAGAGCAACAACCGTTCACAGAAAGCAGAAGAAATCGCTTCCATGCGGTTCTGTTGCCAAGCGGTGAGAGAGGAAAAGTCGGAAGTACCCTCTCATCCAGGCCAGCGTCAGACGACCGTTTCCGCGAAGCCTCACCTTCCATCATGTCAATCCATCGTCACCCAAGGACAGGATAAGGCAGGCCAGTCAGCAATTCTGAACAAAATGTCGCTAGCAATCCTAAAAATATCACTAACTTAGTTGAATAAAATATCAAGCTTATGAAAAACAGATTATTCTCAAGAGCATTCTCTTTAATCATCCTTACAGTCACGTTAGTTCTGTCTTCCTGTAACAAGGAGATAGGAACATTAGAAGATTCAGCGGATGCATTTGTCGGAACATACAATGTCAGTCTAGTTGAAGACTTTGTCTGGGGCGGTACCTCAGGAACAGTAACTGATTCTGGTATTGCGGAGATCGTAAAAGTCGGACCAGACAGGATTCAGTTCATCGGTTACATCGGAGCTAAAGGAACAGTTGTTGGGAATACTGCTTATCTTGAGCCCCAGAGCAGTAGCAGTGAATATGGATATAGCACAACTGTATACAATGATGCCACACTCATAGGCAATGTGCTGAAAATAACTTCTATCTCCACAGGACAATTAAGAGCCGATGATGGAAGATTGTATCCCAATAAATCTTTCTATACTTTAACATGTATCAAACAATAGTCTGAAATCTTTTAACTAGGACTTATAACATGCGCTAGACATTTAACATAAAAAAGCCCGGCGCGTACTTCACAGCATGTGCCAGGCTGACGAAAGCAAATTGAATGTCACAACTTCAGACTACCATCTCTTCTCAAACCATTTCTCTATCAGTTCATCCTCTATGCGGACTCCAAGCCTGTCGAGATTCTTCTTCCTCGTGTCCATCCATGGAGTGCCGTCCGCGACATGCGTCTGCATAAGATCGCGCGCCCTTACCCAGGCAAACCTGCGGAAGCATTTGTTCACGAAGTTGTACTGGCCCGGGTGTTCGGACTTTATCTGGTCATGTACCTGAACGGCATCATCGAAACCTCTCTTGAACTTGCTGTACACCCTCGGGAAGACGGGACCGAACTGCCACACCTGTGGATGCTCGTCAAACAGGTCCGTGTGATTTCTGGCCAGCCATACGCCGTAGGCAATATACAGGATCATCTGTATATGAGACATGCTCAGTGTAAGATTTTCCATATAAGCCAGATGAACGATGGTCTTGGCAACCATGAGGCTGTCTATCTCCCAGCCGTTCGTACCCGTCCCCTCCTTCTGCGAGGTCACGTGAACCTCCTCGACTTTCGGCGGTACAGGAGTGATGCTGCCGATATCCGGCATTTCCTTATCCTCGATTCCCGACGGCTTCATCAGAGCCTTCAGACTGAGCGGTGAGGTAACGGTCGCCACGGCCCTCCGTCGCAATCCGGTCCTCGCAATGACCGCCTCCGTGACCATCTCCAGGAATCTCTCTTCCATCTCGGGATCCGGTGTCATGTCACCACCCCTGAGCCATGCGAATATCTCGCTGCGCTCCTGATTTTCCTTATCTGTCTTATCCATATCCGTCTTGATTATTTCTGAATGTCTTGAACTTCATATCAAAGGGGCCCGAAGGCTCCAATGTCGGCTTTTCCGCTAGAACCCTCCGAAAGAGCCGTCTGCCGGTGGAAGGTCATCGTCGTCCGCGACCGGGGCAGGAGCCTGATGCTGTGCCTGCTGGCTGTCCCTGATCTCCAGCGGTCTGAGGTTGCCGATGATAGGACTGTACCCCTGAGCCTGCTCCGGAGTAAGTCCGAACTTCTCACGGTTGCTCTTGCCGACATTCGCCTTCACGAAGTGCGTGTTGCCGTACTGGTTGTTGCTGGTCTTGCGGATGATGAGGTCAAGCATCGCCTTCGGCTGTCCAGCCTTGGTGGTGAATGCAAAGATGGAAGGGTTCTCCTCGACAGGGATGACGACGGATACCTTGCCGTCTACTTCCTGTGTTCTTGCCTTGAGGAGTGAAAGGAGGTCAATCTGGCCGATGAAGTTTGTGTTTGTTTTCATAATTGTGATTTTTTTTGATATTTGTAGATTCTTCTGTTAAAGGCCGGAACCGGCTGTCGGTCCCGACCTTGGTGTGAAATTATTTCAACGTGAAGCGTCTCGTTCCCGGAAGTATCTCGACGTACTGCATGTATCCGTCAGGATCGGTCGTCAGGAACTTCTTGGCGTTGAACCTCGCACTCGGCTTCGTGTTCGCCCACTTGGCCATGACCGTACCCGACGGCATCACCAGCGACTCCGCCTCGGCCATCGTGCTCTTGATCTCGCCTTCCAGTTCAGCCTTTGTCTTCTCCAGTTCGGAGATGGAGTTGATGACCATCTTCAGGTTGTTGTATACCTCGATGGTCTCCTCGTCAGCCTCCATCACGAGACCTTCCTGGGCCTCCGGATTCCTCACGAGAGCATCATCCCCGTCGATGTCGTCAGGGGCCACGTTCTGCAGGATGTTCACGTTCCAGAACTTATCAAGCACCTCTATCAGCGACTTGAAGAACGAAGGGTTGAACTCGACCTCGATGAAGTCGAAATGCAACCGCGGGAACGAAGTGATCCACGCCAGCGCACCGCTCTTGACACCCATGATGCCCATCTGATACTGTATCTGGCAGTACCAGTACGGCGGGATGTCATCCTTGTCGATGCTGATGGACGAGGTCTTGCACTCCAGGATATGCTGGTTGCTCCTGATATGCTTCTCACCAGGCTTGAAATAGATCCTGTCGGGACTCACCCTGAGGTATTCCCGCTTGGTGTCCACCGCGAGCCAGTCTCCCTCTGAACTCTTCTGAATCTCGAATCCGGTCCTTGCCTCGAAGAGGCTGGCGACCGCCGGCTCAAGATGATGTCCGAGTTCCAGCTGCTCACCTGTCTTGACCGCGTTGTCAAGTCCGGTCTTCCTTCTCCACAACTTGTATGGAGTGTCAAAATGGTTCACACCCATGATGGTGCCTGCTTCCGAAGAGCCGATGCCCTTCTTTCTCTCTTCCAGCCACTCCTCGTGAGTCGCCGGTCTTACCACTCTATAACTCATATGCCGATAGATTTAATTGATTCGTAAACTGTCTATTTGCCTGCCTGAACCATGAGGTTCTTCAGGTCCTCGTCACTGATCTCGTACTTCGAGCGGATGCGTTTCTCAAGGCTCGCGCGGTCATCGGGCTGTGATGCAGTGAAGGCGATCGCCTGTCTCCAGTAGAGGATGTTCTTCGGAGTCAGCGACGGCTTCTTCGCGTACATGTTCTGAGCCCCCGACTGAGCCTGCTGCGCCTCCTCTTCCCCCACCTCTTCAGGTGATTCCTCGGATGGCTGGTTGAACTTGCCCTTGTCGGCGTTCCAGTAGACATCGGCTCCAATTCCCAGTGCCTTCGCGGCCACGCTGATCGCGTCGGTATAGGCTTTCTTGTAGGAGTCGTCATCCAGGTAAGCGACCGCTGTCTGCGCGCCGTTGACCCACTTCTTCTCCATGCTGACCACCTTGTTGCCACCGGTACCGTGGATTGGCTTGCTCCACTCGCCGTCCTTCTTGACATAAAGGCTGATCTCCACGAATACGGCGACCTCGCCGCTCTCGCAGGTTTCCTCCCATCTGTTGAGCACCTCGGTATACCAGCCGAAGCCGACCGGGCCGAACAGTTCCGTAAGTTTCTTGATTCTCCACATCGGGTTGATGTCGGACTTGCCCTTGAGGCGACCTGCCTCGATGGACTTCACGGCGTTCTCAGGTACGCTCTTGACCCTGTTGTAGATCTCCAGATTGTTAATCTGTGATGTCTGACTGTCATTCTTCTCCATTAGTCTAGAGTTTTATAGTTGAACATTCATGTTCACATCGGATGCTGTCCTTGAGGACTTTCCTGATGTGATGTTGAGCAGAGAGAAAGTTGGGACACGGATGACGGACAATGGAATCGAGGGAAAACCGATGCCTGGAAGGTGTCCGTTTTCATGAAGATAGATGCGAGGGACGAGCATGGTCCAGGGGTAGTCAGACTGCCCGACATACCTTCGCGAGACAATCACAGGAAGGAAAGGACCGGAAGAATGAAAGCCACCGTCCTCCCCGTTACCGGCAGGTCGGCAGGCCCCGAACACAACGATAGCCCTGCATCCCCACCTGGTAGGGACACAAGGCTATCATCATTCTTCATTCGGAGTCCTTACAGGAAGGAGTCCACGGTTCTCCGG
>RCNI01001214.1_pt1 | contig 24493 bp, 29 predicted proteins | sample 2041151 | NCBI WGS metagenome assembly RCNI01 (sample SAMN09708214, study PRJNA481090) | feces metagenome | isolation source: feces | place: Antarctica: Albino Rookery | reverse complement strand
CATGCGATAAGGCGCTGTGGAAATCACCTTAGGCTCTGCCGGATTCTGTGCCATCTGGGGCGGATAGGGATAACCGGGATAGTAGGGATAGGGCATATAGCCATAGCTGCTGCCATCCATCGGGGGGTATCCATAGGGAGGTACCGGTGTCTGCATGGGGGGAACCTGCTGAGCAGGAGCCTGCATGGGAGGCACCATCTGGGGTGCCGCCTGGTTCTGGGCAGGGGCAGCAGGTGCTGCTGCAGGCGCATCCATACCGGACATCATCTTTTCGATGTCCTCCTGGCTCATCTTACGATCCCCGGTGTCTGCAGCAGGAGCCGCGGGAGCCGCAGGCGTATTCACGCCGGACATCATCTTTTCGATGTCCTCCTGGCTCATCTTACGATCTGCTGTGGGATTTTCCTGTAACATGGGGATATGGTGGCTGGTTTCATCGTTCCCGAGTCCGAAGCCCTTCAGCAACTCCTTCGCGAGAGGGATGCTGATGACATTCATGAATTCACTCTCCAGAATGCCCTCGATCTTCAGCAGGAACCGGACAACCACAATCATGTCCGCATCCGGAGGGAACTGGCTCTCTTTAAACTGCTCCAGGCTCTTGATCTCAAACGCCTCCGGCGTAGAGATGTTCACCGGGAAGCCCAAAAAATCGGACATTGCCGTAGCTGCCGAACCCATCATCTGGTTCATGACCTCGCACACCGCACTGATGGTCAGCTCGTTGAGCTCAAAATCCTCATCTGCCGTCTCGGTGCCCAGAAGGATATCTACGATCTTCTTGACATCGCTCCGCCGAAGAAGCATGATGTTGCCGCCGTCCAGGCCCTCCACATATCGGATCTGGACCCCCATCGCAGGTTCCAAATTGCCCAGTTCAAAGTCCTCTACTGCAACCACCGAGACCCTCGGTGTCGTTATATCCACACGATGATCCAGCATGTTGGAGACCGCTGTGGCTGAAGACCCTAAGCTGATATTCATCATTTCGCCCAGGGCATCCAGCTCCATCGGGTTAAATAACTCCTTTACCATCCGCCTACTCGCTCCTTTACTCTGTCTGATATACCGAGTCTATTTTGACCGCCATATTCTTCTTATTGGTACCCATGTATCCTGAAAACCATCGGTATCCGCCGATATTCAGATAAATGGACGAATCCTTCGGTTTCCCGATATCGATCACATCTCCCACATTCATGTGGAAAATGTCGCTGAGCTGCAGCTCGGTATTCCCCAGCTCAGCCACGATTTCAAGCTCACTGTCCCGCAAGCTCTCAAAAATCTCGTCTGCTTTCTTCTCTGCCGCTACCTTCCGGGCTGAATTCTCCCGGTTCAGCTCACCGAAAATGCTCACCAGAACTTCTTCGGGAAGACAAATGCTCATCCGTCCCTCGTTGTTTGGAAACTTCAGTTTCATATCCACGATCACAACCGTCTCGTCCAGTCCTATCAGCTGGCTCATGGTCGGATTGGGATCTACCCGGTCAAACGCAAACTCCAGCGGTACATAGGTCTCCCAGCTGGCATCCATCATGCCGGTCATGTCCCGCATAATGTCCGCAAACAGCTTCAGCTCGATATCCGTATAGCTGTAATCGCTGGCCAGATTCTTATCCACCATGCCTTCGCCGCCCATCAGACGATCCATCATGCTGAGGGCTGTGGAGGTGGTCAAATAGACCATAACTGGAATCTCATGTCTGGTTTCCTTGATGACAACGTCCACCAGAGCCAGAACATCACCCTCACTGAGCGCATTGGAAAATTCATGATACCGCTGCTCTTCCACACTCTCAACTGAGATTTCGCAGCTTGTACGCATCCGTCCGTTAAGCCGTGAATTGAGGATCCGTCCATAGTTTTCATATATGCTATGGAGCATATTGATCCGGTCTTTGGTAAATTTTCGGGGGCTGCTGAAGTCATACTTCCGATATTGGCTGCTGTCTTTCTCCGAAGTCTCAGACGATAAATCCTTCTCTCCGCTTCGGACAGCATTGAGCAAGGCATCTATTTGGTTTTGTGATAATACTTCTGCCATATATTCTCCCCACTATGCTTTCTGCTTTTCTTTCTCTACTGGTATCCATCGGCGTTCATCGCCATATTACCCTTCGCTGGGGGAGTCATCGTACTGGACAATATCTCCGCCGATCTCACCGGACATTGTGCGACCACTGATAATAAATTCCACACGTCTGTTCTGAGAGCGTCCCTCAAAGGTTTCATTGGTGGCAATGGGTCTCCACTGGCCCGCCCCTTCACTGATCAGTCGGGAGGGTTCCAGAAGACTATGCTGCTGTACATACACGATTACACGCGCCGCACGGTCACTGGAAAGTGTCCGGTCATATTCTACGTCGTTTGGTCTGCCGGGAATGCCCTGCGCCGTATGTCCGATTACTCGCACCTCACCAATTTCTTCCACAGAACTGCTCAGAAGTTCACACACCCGATCCAGCACCGGGTAGGCCTCCGAACGCAGCCTTGAGCTGTCACCGTCGAAGAATATCATATCCTTAAAGGTAAGAAACACTTTGCCATCGCCCTGAGTTACGGAGATACTCTCTCCCAGAGCATTTTCTGTCACATAATCCTTCATTGCCTCATAGAGCTGAGACAGATTGGGGGGCGTGGGCAATGTAGGTTCTGTGGTGGACCCGGAAGGGTCTGTTGGATCCGCGATCGGTCCGTCATTTCCGGAATTCTCTGTGGGCGTCTCCACCGCATTGGGATTGAAGCTCATGACGATCGCACGCCACTTGTCCTCACTGATGGATGACATAGAGTAGAGTAATACGAAGAAACACAGAAGCAGCGTAACCATATCGCCATAGGTGTCCATCCAGTTAGCACCACCGGAAGATCTGGGCTTTCGTTTCATCACTGCTTACCTTCTTTCTAACTTTCTAAAAAGTAAAACTGACTAATTACTTTCATTTTTTCTTGCCTTTTCCCTTGCCTTCTCCATCGGTCTTTTCTCTCTGCATCTGAGCCATGTAGGTCAGCAGGCGCTCATGGATAAACTTGGGGTTTTCACCGGCTAGGATAGATTTCACACCTTCTACGATGATCATCTTGCACAGAACCTCTTCTTCGTCCCGATTACGAAGCTGAGTTGCAATGGGGCCGAACACCATGTGTGCCAGCAAACAGCCATACAAGGTAGTAATCAGAGCTGTACCCATGTCACTGCCGATCGTGCTCTGCGCACCTCCGCTCAGATCCATACCTTTCAGCATGTTGATCAGACCGACCAGAGTACCGACCATGCCGAAGGCCGGGGCGATACTGGATGCCTTTTCGTACATGCTTGCAACGCTGTCATGTCTTGCGGACATATTTTCAATGTCCGTCTCCAGCATGCTCTGCACTTTATCTGCATCGTAGCCGTCAACAACCAGCATAACAGCTTGGCGGAAGAACGGATCCTCCTGCTGTTTTGCCCTTTCTTCCAGAGCCAGAAGACCTTCTTTTCTGGCAACCTGTGCCAGCTCTACAAGCTGATCGATGTAGCTCATGGGATCAAAACGGTTGTTATTCATGATTGCAGAGAAGTGCTTACCCATCTGCTTGATCATGGATCCCGGGAAACTCGCAACTACCACGAACAGCGTACATCCAATTGTGATCAGAATACTTGCCGGGTCAAAGAAATTCTTAAGCCACTCGAATTTGACTTGAACATGAAAAGTGGCAGCATCTACCTTAGACACCATACCCACGATACACACAACAAGCGCGCCAAGTATACCAATCAAATAGGTAATATTTAATTTCTTTTTACTATTGTCCTGTTTTCCCTGTTTCATTTCTTCACTATCCTCCTGCAGAAGCCCTCTTTGCCTCTCTAAGGGTATTTAATCAATGCTTTTCCTCGACGGACACAATTCTGTGCACGTCCAGGACCTTAGCATTGTAATTTGCAATTTTATCAATGATTTCAGAAAGAGTTTCCTTAACCAGCACATAGTCGTGGTTCATCATTACAATTTTTGTCTCGGGAATCATCTCTATGCTCTGAATCTGCAAATGATTGAGGAGAAATTTTTCATTATTACGCTTTGTTAAAAGGATCATATTTTACCATCCTTTACTATAAATTGTAGTTCTGTCCGGGGGTGCTCCCACACCCCCGACAGATGTTGTTAACAGTTAATCAATTAGCGCTTCATGTTGACAAGCTCTTCGAGCATGCTGTCAGTAACGGTGATAATTCTGGTGTTGGCCTGATAGCCACGCTGGGTTGTAATCATTTCGGAAATCTCGCTGGCCAGGTCTACGTTGGAACCTTCCAAACCACCGGTCATCAGCTTGGTGCCGCCGGCGCTGCCGATGGCCATCTTATTGGACTGGGCATTGGGATTTACCATGCCGCCGTTGACCTGGTTGAGGCCCAGGTCCTTGGCAACACCGCCCAGCATAGAGATCTGCAGATCACCTGCGCCGTCGCCTGCTGTGTAGTAGAAGCCGTCTGTATGGGAAACGCCGTTGGGGTTTGTTACGTTGCCGATTGCCAGGTAACCAATTACAACGGGCTCTTCGGTATCCTTGGAAGTACCGGTAATGGCACCGGTCTTGGGGTTAACGGAGATGCTGTCAAATGTAGCATAGGGCAGCTCTTCACCGTTGGGTCCCTTGGCATCCTCAAGAGGCTTGTCCAGAGTGGGGTTGTTGGGGGTGTCCTTACCTACCACGGGATACTTGATCTCAGTGGAGATCTTCCACTTGTCCTGGTCCTTGGCTGCATCATATTCTGCCTTGGTACCGGGCTGTCCGTCGGGCTTGGTGTAAGTAATCAGAGCTTTGGGGTAACGAATGGGTACCAGCTGATCGCTGATGATAGGCTTGCCGTCCTTATCAACGCCGGTGGTCAGGAAACCATACACAGGGTTACCGGAGCCGTCACAGAGGTATCCGTCAGACTTAAACTCAAAGTCACCGACACGGGTCATTTTCAGAACCTTCAGGCTTTCGGGATCGGAGGGATCGATGGTTGCCGCCGCATCCTTATCGCCTACCAGGAAGAAACCGTCGCCGTAAATCATACAGTCGGTATTCCGGCCCAGTGTGTAAGTACCTGTGGTCATGTTGAGGTCAATGGTGCTGACCTGAGAACCATAACCGATCTGGGTGGGGTTCTTACCACCGACGGTACTGGTACCATTGGAACCATTGGACAGGGTGCTATACATAGCATCCTTAAAAATCGCGCGCTGAGATTTAAAACCCGCAGTGTTTACGTTGGCAATATTATTGCCGATTACGTTCATCTTGTTCATGTGGGTCTTAAGTCCCGCAATCGCTGCGTACATTGCACCAGTCATTTTTGTAATTTGCTCCTTTCGATTTCGGTGCCGCCGAACTGCTGTCATGCGGGCAGCAATTCATAGCCTCCGCAACCGGTCCTGCTATCTGTATTGCTTACAGGAACACGGCACCATCAATGTTTGTAAAAACACTTTCGCCCATTTCATCCTGCCGGATGGCGGTAATTACCTTGCCGTTGGGCACGTTGATGATAAATGCTTTATCCGCATCCATCGCCAGAATGTTCTTGGCTCCTTTAGCCTGAGCCCGAATCATACCACCTCTCAGCTGATCGATCAGCCCCTGGGTGATTTCGATTCCCCGCTCTTCCGCGCGGGAACGTGCATGCTTTGAAAACGTCACATCCTGTGCCTGTACATCTGTGCGCTCCAGCTGCATCTGAAGCAGCTCGTTAAAACTGCCCTTCTGCTTTTTTTGGGGATTGACAGACGGACTGCACTGCCCAATGGCTCCCTGCCCCTGCAGTCTTTCAATCATACAAAATCACCTCGTTTTTAGCCAACGGTGACGAATGCAGGTGACACTGGCTTATCCTCCTGGGGCTTACTGCCTTCCTCCGGCTTCTCGCCTTCCGGTGGAACAGGAGGCTTCTGGCCACCCTCTTCCGGTTTTTCAGGCTTGGCGGGCAGCTTGCCCACAGCCATGATATCGCTGAGGAAATAAACCTTGTCGTCTACGAAAACTACCTGCTGGCCATTCATCGTGCCGGTTCCGGTTACGGTGCCCACGATCTCCTGCAGCTTGCCGTTTCCGTCAAACTGACCGACAGTGACTGTCTTACCCACAAGAGATGCTGCATAGCCCATGATGGATGCATCTGTCATGTTGGTCATGGTAGTGACCATCTGCATCATAACCATCTGGTTCAGCATTTCAGAGGTATCTGCTGTAGAGTCGATGCTCTGACTTTTCAGCTCTGTAACAATGAGGTTCAAAAAGTCCTGCATGTTGAGGCTGGATCTGTCCTCAGTCATAGGTCCGGGAGGCAGATTGGACCGACCGGAAACAGCGGACGTTCTGTTGGCCGCCGACTGGGTTGCATAATAGTTGCTGAGGTCGCCCATGTAATCGCTCATAAATTCACATCCTTTTTAAAATGCGGTCTCTGCCGCTGTTACAAGACCCAGTCTCAGCTGGTTGAGGAAGTCCTCACTGTCCTTATGGGACTGGTGCTGCTCCTGCTGCTGTTGCTGGTGACCCTGCCGCTGCTGGTCATTGAACTGACGCTGCTGGTGGTCGTCCTGACGGGGAACCTGTACCTGAACTTCCTGCTGGGTGTTCTGCCGCAGGTAGCTCTGCATATCAGATAGCCCACGCTCCAGAATGGATCTTACCTCACGGTTTTCAGCGTGCAGTGCAATGTAAAGTGTGCCGTCCTTGTTCTGGGTCATCTCAATGGTGATTTTTCCCAGATTGGAGGGATTCAGCTGCAGTTCAATTTTGGGCTGCTTTGCAGTGATGGCTTTTTCCAGTTCCTTCATCACCTGGTTTTCCACACTCTGGGGCTTTTCTGCATTAGAAGGTTCTGCGGTATCGCTGACCTTCACAGGGGCGGAATCCACATGGGAGAAGACAGATTTATTGGAATCATCTTCCTTAGCTGTGACCTTCACATCCGCAGGCATTTTTGCATCTGCTTGGCCCTTATTTCCCAGATCCTTGGCAGAATCCAGGTTTTCCTCCAGAGGCTTTACCTGCTCTGTCTGGGGAAGATTCTCTGCTTCACCGGTAGAAACTGCCTGATCCAAAGGCTTAGGCTGTGCTGCCACATCCTCTGCGGCCTGTGCATTGGCTCCCAAATCCGGTGTGGCAACTTGAGAAGTCTGCACGGTCTCACCGGGAACTGCTGCCGTTTCCGCTGTCTGGGGCTGTGTCTGCACGGGAGCAACCACCGCCTGCTGCACAGGAACGGCAACCGTCTGCTGCGCCTCCGCATCTGCTGGGATCACTGTCTGTGCCAGATTTGCGCACGCAATCTGCATTGCTGCCAGCTGCTGAAGGGTCTCAGTATCTTCCTCGGCCTTAGAGGGATCCTGGGGTTTTACCTCGCTCTCCTCCTCCGGTTTTTCCTTCTGGACCTGTTCATGCATCATCTTGTGGAAATCATCCCGCTTGTCTGTCCGCTTACTTTCGCTGGGACGCACATTGGGAAGTTCCGGGTTCTTCGCCAGAGCAACTGCAAATAAAATATTCTGCATATTGTCCAACTCATTCACCTCCTTACACAATAAAATATTGGCAAAACGGTAACGCAACTGAAAGCGGATCCATCCTGCCTCTATAGAAAGCCTTCAATCCGAAAAGATTGACTGCTGACTACCAAAGAAATACACATTCATACCGCAGTGGAATTCCACTTGGAGGATACAAATTCCTCAATAAACTGTTCGTCATGCTTGGTAACAGCTGCGTTATAGGCACTGCGTTTTTTATCCTGGAGCTTTTCAAGGGAGGAGGTATCCTGCTTGGCTGCTACCACTTCGCTGCGCTTTTGCTCCTCCTGCTTTCGCAGTTCGGAAAGCGCGGCAGTTTCCTGCTCAATCTCCCGTTCCCGGGCACGAAGACCTGCTTGATAGGACAGCACCTCTCTGATTTCCAGCCCATCTGCACAGCGCTGACGGTATTCCAGGGAATACGCCTCATACGCCCGATGCAGTTCGGTGAGCTTTTCCTCCTGGTCGTGAACCTGGGCAATCACTGCCGCATGTTCTGCCTGCAAAGAGTCCAGGACCTGCAATTTATAAGAGAGAACCGTCTCCAAGGAAAACTTAAACTTTTTCATCGATTACGCCCCCTCATCCGTTTTTATCTGAGAATTTCTTCCATTTTCTGTACACACTGTTCATAGGTGAATGACTCATTGACACCCTGCATCAAAAACGCATTGACCGCATCGATTTTAGAAAGTGCATAGTCGAGTTTTCGGTTGGTACCCGGTTTATAGGCACCGATGGAAACCAGGTCTGCATTTCTCTCATAAACCGACAATATGTCACGAATTCTGGAAGCCAGCTGCCGATGCTCCGGCGATACAATTTCCGTCATCAGACGGGAGATGCTGCCGCTTACATCGATTGCCGGGTAATGGTTTGCATTGGCAAGGGATCTGGACAAGATAATGTGTCCGTCCAGAATACCTCGAACCGTATCGGAGATCGGCTCATTGGTATCGTCACCTTCTACCAAAACCGTATAAACACCAGTGATGGATCCACGCTTAAAGTTACCGCTTCGCTCCAACAGCTTGGGAAGCTCCGAATAAATGGAGGGCGTATAGCCACGGGATACCGGCGGCTCGCCGATGGCAAGGCCAATCTCACGCTGTGCCATGGCAAATCGTGTTAGGGAATCCATCATAAGAAGCACATCATAGCCCTGGTCACGGAAATATTCCGCAATACCGGTGGCAACGCTTGGGCACTTCATACGCAGCATAGCAGGCTGATCCGAAGTTGCCACAACCAGAATGGACCGGGCCATACCTTCCTCGCCCAGATCCTTCTGCACAAATTCCAAAACCTCTCGGCCACGTTCTCCCACCAGCGCAATCACGTTGATGTCCGCTTTTACATTTTTGGCAATCATACCCATCAGCGTACTTTTACCAACGCCGGAACCTGCGAAGATACCGATACGCTGGCCCTTGCCGATGGTCACCATGCCGTCGATGGCCTTGATACCGAATTCCATTCTCTCACGAATGGGCGGTCTTGCCAGAGGGTTGATGTGGCTGCCCGAAATACAGTAGGGTGTACCGCCTTCAAGCGCTCCTTTCCCATCAATGGGCTGTCCAAGTGCGTTTATGATACGTCCTCTCAGAAATTCGCCCACACGCAGTGTCAGCTGCTGTCCGGTATTTCTCACAAAGTTACCTGCAGAAATGCCATTCATCTCAGAATAGGGCATCAGAAGGATCTTGTCGTTTTTGAAGCCAACCACTTCTGCCGTAATCTGCGTTGCGGAATTTCCGTTATAGATTCGACAAATATCGCCTACAGCAGCTTGTCCGCCGGATGCCTCAATGGACATGCCAACAATGTTTTCTATTTTTCCTGTCATGCTGTATGTATCAGCATTGTAAACCTGACGAATCATTTGACGGAACATTTTACTTTCCCTCGGTTTCATATAATAGGGCTGCCTTTGCGGTTCCTGTGGCGTGAACATTCAAAAGTTCACGGACATTCTGAAGCTGGGTGGCCGCACTGGCATCGATAATTGCATCGGGAAGCTCAATAATGCAGGTTCCGGATTCATCATCCGCCATGGGGATAATGCGCACACGGTCCGAAAGCTCTGAAAGCGCATTGGCAAGGGCCGGAGGCAAAGTGTTGAGGCGTCTTGCATCGCATTCAGCAATATACACATGGGCCCACTCACGGCGCTTTCTCTTATCCACAGCTGTCTGAATCATTCTGCCAATCACGTCGGCGCTGCTTTTGAGGCTTACGCAGATCACCTTCTCGGCAATGGCAATCGCAAGATCCCGCAGTTCATCAATATTATCGTCTAACTGTTTGTTCAGAGCCTGCTCCGCATTGTTGAGAAAGTTCTCCATCTCAGCAGTCTGCTGCCGGGAAAGCTCCGCTTTTGTCTTGCGGTTTTCCTCCAAAGCCTGCATGGTACCCTGCTCGACACCCTTCTGGAAACCGGCCTGGAAGCCCTCTTCCGTAGCCTGCTGCCGCAGCTGCTGGATTTCCTGCTGCGCCTGAGCCTGTGCCTGTCGGATAATCTCCTCTGCCTGATTTTTTGCTTCCTGCAGAATGATCTCCCCCTGATACTGGGCATAACCGATGGGATTGGTGGCCTTCTGAGGAATCTCCTCCTCAACCGGCTGTTCCGCCGCAGAAGCGGTTTCTTCTTCCGGCTCAGCGGGGTCCACCATATCCTCCGTCTCTACAAATTGATATTTTTCAATTTTGGGAGCTGCCGCTTCCGACTTCGATCTGAATTTCCACAAACTAGGCAATGATATCGTCCTTTCCGCCCTTTAGAATGATGATCTCACCCTTCTCTTCCAAATCACGAATAACACCGACGATACGCTGCTGTGCGTCTTCCACGTCCCGCATGCGGACATTGTTGGTAATCTCCAGATCGTCCCGGATATTCTGTGCCACACGGCTGGACATGTTGCTGAACAGCTTTTGTGTAACCTCTTCGTTGGCAACTTTAAGAGCCAATACAATATCTCTCGGGTCGCAGTCTCTGAGGAAACGCTGTACGGAGCGGTCGTCGATGGTGACGATGTCCTCGAATACGAACATTCTCTTACGGATCTCATCTGCCAGATCCTGATCCTTGGCACCCAGTCCTTCAAAGATGTTCTTCTCACTGGTGCGATCCAGGTTGTTCATCACGTTGGCAACATAGTCAATACCGCCAACCTTAACACGGCTGCTGCTGACCAGGTTGGAGAACTTCTTATTCATCTCCGCTTCAATGATCTTAATTGCCGTAGGAGACACGGTATCGATCTTCGCAATGCCCTCTACCACTTGCAGCTGCCGTCTCTCGTCCAGCTGTGCCAGCACGCCGGCCGCCTTATCTGCATCCAGGTAGGAGAGCACCAGTGCAATGGTCTGGGGGCGTTCCCCCTGAAGTGCAGAATACAGGAACCGAACGTCTGCCTTGTTCATAAAGGCAAATTCCTTATTCTTTAGGGTCTTTGTTACCTTGTTCAGAAGTTCCTGGGCCGCATCCTCACCGTATGCCTTTTCAAGAACGGTACGTGCGTACTCAAGGCCGCCCTCTGTGACCGCCTTATTGGTCTGGCACTGGCGATAAAAATCGCCCAAAACTTCTTCCGTCTGGCTGGAATCCAGGTAGCCCAGCCGGGCCACCTCGATTGTCAGCTGTTCCACATCCTCCGGCTCCATATATTTATAGAGGTGGGAGGCCTTCTCTGCACCAAGCGCAACGATAATTGCCGCTGCTTTCTGTGTGTTATGTAGGGAAGTGTCTTTTTCTTTTTTCTTGGACTTGCTACCGGCCTGAGCGGATTTTCCACCAGCTGAAGCCACTGTCTCAGTTGCCTTCTCAGCCATCGTCTTCCTCCCCTCTCAGCCAGTTGCGGATCATCTGCGCCGCAATCTCCGGGTTATCTTCTGCGAACTGACGGACATCACGTCTCAGCTCCATGCTTCTTTCCGTCTTCAGGTTCATGACATCGGCTTCTTCTTTCTGTTTTGCAGCCAGAGCCTCCGCCGTCATGCGGCGCTTCTCCTGAGCTGCCCGAAGCATCTCTGCTTCACGTTCACGTTTTTTCTTCAAACGCTTGGCCTTTCTTCTCTTCACTACAACCACGATTACAACAATCGCAATAATCAGGAACAGAAGTCCGCCGCCTGCCGCATAAATCATCCACATCTTGATGGGGCTCTCCGGGGGCAGGATGGGAGACACAGGCTCCTCATAGAAGGGCATGGACACCACAGAGATCTTGTCGCCAAACCGCTCCTTGCCGCTTACCTCATCTACAACGCCCTTAATGCCAGCTGCACGGGCGATATGCTGCTCGATTTCCGCCTTGTTGATCTCTCCGGAAACCTCGGAATTGATACTGACAGAGATAGAGCAGTCGGACAGATACCCAGCAGTGCGGACAATGTGCTTTTCGCTTCTGCTGTTGTCATAATCCACCTGGCCGTTGGACTGCACTTCCTTTTCGTCCCCGTTCAGCTCCGGCAGATCTTCCACATATTCGGGCAGGTCACTGTTGCTGCTGGTACCGGCAGTGCCGCCGGTGGTCTCCTTGTCGCCACGGACAAACACATAGTTGTAGATCCGAGAGCCTATAATACCACGGCCGCCTGTGCTGCCGTCCGCAGCCCAATCCGGCAGGAACACATCTGTGGTGTCCTCCACGGTCTGGCTCACATCCACCACGCAGTTGACGCCAACCTTGATATTCTTCTCGCCGTAGTAGGGCGTAAGAACCTGCAGCACGTTTGCGCGGATCTTATTTTCCCACTCAGCTTCCAGCTGCAGCTTCAGTGCGGAAGACTCCGCATCGGTCACACCGTCACCCACATTGTAGAGGTTGCCGGCGGTATCGGAAATGCTCACAGCGCCGATCTTCAGACCCTTTACCGAGTGGGCCAGAAGATTGCGGATGGATTCCACGGAGGAATCGTCCAATTTCTTACCATCCTTCATGGACAGAAGGACGGATGCAGTGGCATCTATCGCATTTTCGCTGTCCAGCACATACTTTCTGTCTTCACCCGGAGTGATGCTTACCACTGCGTCCTTCACATCATCAAAGCATCTGACGACCGCACTGAGGCGATCCTGCAGATCCTTCAGTTCTGCGGAGCTGCGCTCCGACTCAGTTGAGAAGGGGCCGGTGGAGCCGGAATAGGTATAGGCAAAGCCGGATTTGGGATACCCTTCCTTCAGAAGACGCATTTTAAGATTGGCCTCCTGATTTTTGGGCACCAAAATGGTGTCATTTCCCTGGACCTTGTAATCGCTGATACCGTTTTCATCCAGGTATGTAATGATGGATGAGATGTCACCGGAATTGAGGTCGGTAAACAGCACTTCATAAGGTCGACTATTCAGCCAGATCGCTACGCCCAGTGCCACAACCAGCAGCACCGCCAGCAAGATGTAAATTTTCTTTGGAACCTTTTTCAGAAAAGTTTTGGCCTTCTCCAGGAAGGCTTTTATTTTATCTGACATAGGAACACTTCCTCCGTTCCTAAAATTTCTGATTTTTACTCAGATGTATTCTTCTTCTTTTCAGATGATGTGGGATCCCGACGATCCCGTGAAACTGATTTGCCGCAGATCCCTAAGAGGATCCGACAGCGGTATATCATTTAAAATTTAGTCCAAAAGACATAAACTCTGTATTCACCGTAACGGAAGGGCAAGTCTCTGGTATTTCAAAAAATGATCCAAACAAAACTTTATCCTCAGAGATGAAGCACATTCATACCACTGCGGTATGTCTCCATCTTCTGAGGTTCTCAGTAAGGTTTCGCGTATTACCTAGCCCCAGCTGTAATCTGAAACCAAGCCCTTACCAGAGGCCCCCAGATCCACTCTCTGTTCTCAAGTAACCGGAATAACAGCAGCACCCTCACGTAAAGCGGCGCTGCCCCGTTCATCTCTTTTCACTAAAATAGTTTCTGCGTGACACATACAGGATTTCAGTAGCCAGGCTTACGCACCGGCGCCGTCAAAGAAGCATCCCCTGCAGCGGGGCTGCTCCTCTATCCTGCACCCGCTCACAAAAAAGCCATGTGCCAGCAGCTTTCTGCCGGATTGCCTCCGGCATTATCATTTCTCAGCATTCAGATAAACCATCTAAATGCCGCAAATTTGCCCCTAAGATTAAACCCGGGGCAAATAAACGCATAGAAGTATTACAAACTGATGCGCATAAGCTCCGAATAAGCCTCCGTTGCCTTGTTGCGCATCTGAACCAGCAAATCAACCGCAATCGCACTTTTTGTCTCTGCGATGGAGAGAATTGCAGGATTATCCAGCTGACCTGTAGCCATAAGATATTCATTCTTGACTACTTCAGCTTCCGTATTTTTTACATTATCAATAGCAGCCTGAAATACAGATTTAAACATTCCACCGGAGTTGCCTCCTACCTGTTGGACAGATTTATCCCCTGTAATTGCAGAAATCTGACTAATCGGTGTAATCATCTACCTCACTCCTCATCCCAATCTATCATCTGCCGATCTCAAGGCCCTTTGCGACGACAGCTTTCAAAGTATTGAACGCTGTAACATTCGCAGCGTAAGCCTGACTTGCGGCCATGGCATCTGCCATTTCCTTAATGGTGTCCACATTGGGCATATCCACATACCCTGCCTCATCCGCATCGGGATGGGTCGGATCATAAACATGCTTAAAATCGGAGGGGTCATCCACAATACTGGCAACGCGCCGCACACCGCCGGCGTTGTTGCCGTCTTTGTTGGAAACGGATCCGGCAGCAGCTCTTGCCATTGCCTCCCGGAAGGAGTCCCGTCCGGAAACCGATTCCAAAACCACCATTTTTCTGCGATAACTGCCGCCGTTTTCCGTGCGGGTTGTGGTAGCATTGGTGATATTCTCAGAAACAACATCCAGACGCAGCTGCTGAGCTGTGAGGCCGGATGCAACGATGTTCATTGAACTTAAAAAAGCCATATTATATCATTCTCCTTTATTGGCCCCGTGCCACTGTGCGCAGCCGTGACAAATCGTCTCCAATGGCCCGCATAACATACTGAAGCTGATACGCATTGCGGATCATCTCCACGTTCTGCTCGGTGACATTCACACCATTATCATCCATACGTGTGCTCTCCTGCTGCTCCTCCACAACGATCTCTGCAGAATTCAGCGCTTCCCGAACCGCGCGTCTGGGTGTGGCCTGCTTTTGCGCGGCCTCCAGCTTGTCCCGGAGTCCTTCCTCAAAAGTGACGACCTTCGGCTTGTAGTTGGGCGTCTCTGCATTGGAGATATTATCGAGAATTGCGGCCTGTTTTGTCCAGAGAAAGCTCATTGCTCTTTCCATAAGCACATTTGAATTACTGGATAAAAAACTCATTTCACCACTCCTAAATGCACATTTTAAAAATTCCAAAAGCATTCTGCCGATTTTGTCAGATACGGAAACCTGCTCCAATACTTTTCCATTATAATACCATTAATGTCGAAAGTTGTCAATATTTGGTTTATTGTTCGTGAATACCCGTTATTTACACCATAAACAAGTCATTTCGGGCTTTGCAATGCCAATATTTACCCATTTAGCCGTGTCTAACTACACTGTCTTGAGTCAAAAAATATCCCCGCATTTCCCATCTAAGCACAATTGTACAAACAAGGCGCACGATATCTATTAAGTATGTAAAAATTTCATACATTTTTAACAAAATATTCATTTCTCAACACGGTTATTTTTAGCCCCACAGGCAGCACTTATATGTCAGACTGCTGATTTCTCCGTTTCCGCATCTGCAGTTCAAACACAGCTGTGCACACAGCCTGTTCCTCATCCGGACACAGGTTTACAAATTTTGATGCATAAAAATTCGGTTTATCACCAGACAGGTCCCGACGCAGGATCTGTGCGTGGACAATGACAGGAAAGGGGATATTGCAGATGACGACATCCACAATCTCATCAAGTGCCAGCTCACCGTCGGAGTAAAAAGCAAGTCCGCCGCAGCTGATATCTGCGGTCTCAATGATCTTACGCCCCTGCCACTTGCCGCTGACCGGATAGGCAAAACTCTTAAAGCGAGCCTTCACCCGGTAATTTTTACGAATAGACGGGCTCAAGGCCCTCACCTTTTGCAGCATCACCACATCATCATGCCGCCACAGCAGTTTGCACATCATGGGGGGCTCCCCCAGCTCACTGCCCATCAGATAGATGATCTCGTGCTTTTCGACTGTGGCCGCCTTTCCGTTCAAAATCTCCAGCTGGACTCTTCCATCCGATCCCTCAGCCTTCAGCATACCCTCTGCAAGCATTTGCTGTTCACTTGTAAGTAATAAGTACATTCTTGCATTCATAATATTCTCTCCTCAACTAAGCACTTTCATGTCCTGCACGTCTTCCGCTATGGGGTTTCAACACTGTTCGCTGGTTCCGCAGCCTCAAGGCTCTGCTCTGATGCCGCAACCTCCGGAGCCTTCCTGTTTTCAGCATCCTCCAGATCAAATTTCAAAAAGTACACGTAAATCTCAACGATGGCCTGGTAGAGTTCCTCGGGAACCTCCTGTCCTAAGTTGAGCTGCGCAAGCACCGTAGCCAGAGAGTTGTCCTCATAAATGGGTACACCGTGATCCTGTGCAGTTTCCACGATTCTCTCAGCCATATACCCCATGCCGGAGGCCACAACCACAGGCGCAGCATCATTCTGTCCATATTGCAGAGCCACCGCTTTGACGGAAGCTTTTTTTGTATTATCAAGCTTTGACATTTATGCTGTTCCTCCCCTGGAAAATTTTCGGGAACACCTCTGTGAGCGTAACAGGGCGCTCCATCTTTGAAACAGACACACGGGACGGATGGAGGGAATTGCGCACCAGGATCTCCGCCACCGCTTTTTGAATCCGTTCACGGAAAACCGCTACCTTTTCCGGACAGGCAATCTGAATGTCCACATCATCCCGCTTGTTCAAAAGCACAATATCGAAAAGACCCACAGACTGCACATCTACCTTAATTAATATACGGCGAACATTGTTCTCCGGATTTTGGGATGCGTTCTCATTTTCACGTTCAGAATCCGGGTCTACCCAAAGCTCTGAAAACAGCATTCTCCCGTTCCACTCCAGTGGCAGGATATAGTGATTGAGGGGCATGTAAACACTTTCGTTCACAAGCATTGCGGCCACCAGATTCTGAAATCCCTGCTGAACCTGCTGACTGCCCTCGCCTCTCAGCGCTCTGCCTGCCGTTTCCGCCAGCTTGTCCGAAAACTGCATGGCTGCAGGCTCCTGTCTGTTCCGTTCCGTCTCCAGCAGCTTCATAAGGATATCATCGTCGATCAGCTGAAGCTGACCTTTCAGCACGTTATATCCCTTCAGCTGATGGAACAGCGCCAGCACCTTCTCCGGCGATCCGTTTTCATACCGCACAATATCCAGTGCCAGCTGAGATAGCAGCTGCCGGGGAATGCCCATGTCATGGGTCTGCTCAATATACCCGGCCATAAAGGGGAAGATCTTCTTCTGCAGCAGGCCGAGTGCTCCCCAGCGGTCACCGGATGCCATGGTATTTTGCAGCACCGCCAGCATATTGCGCAGATTCTCCGCCCATCTGCCCGGAATGGTATCCGACATATGGGAAATGGTACGCTGAAGATTCTTTTCAATGTGGGCAGAGGACAGATGATCGCCGTAGCTCTTTAAAAACTGCAAAATGTCGTTTTTCACGCTGTCCGAGTCCGCCCTGGCATAGCCCTTCCGCAGCAGTGCACAGAGCTTGTCATTGAGCATAGAACCGCTTCTGACCTGTCCCAGCAGGAAGTCCCGGAGCTGGCTCTCATCCATCCTCAGCATCTCGAGGATCTGGGCCATTTCCGTGGCAATTCCCTCCTGCATACCGGACAGGACAACAGTCCCCTCTCTTCCGGAAAACAGCGTCATGAGGCTGTCCGTAAGGCTGGGGGCCTCCTTCAGCCGCTGGAGAAACGTTTGAAAATTGGAATCATACCGGATATTACCATTTCCCTGGAGGTCGCTCTTCTGCTGCTCCGTGCGCTGGTCCGCACGACTTACTTTTGTAAGATCCGGAACATTCTGAAGCTGAGGATTCTGATGTGTCGGTATCTGTACGTTCCGATTATTTATGGCCTTGTCATAACCCGGCACGTGGTTGGTTGCGCCTAGTAAGTCTGGCATTCGTACACCTCCAAAAATTCTACGAATTTTATTTGTGATCTTGAATAATTTTTCATCATGCTGATTGAACAATCACATTGACACCGGACCCAGATAAAATGCATTCCTGTCAGCCCTTCCCCAGGTTCCGAAATCTGTCGAACCATGTATAAAGGTGTCAAGTAGGTAGATTTTATGTCATTATAGCATCATTCTCAGGAAATGGGAAGTCCCTGCCGGGAAGATAAAGCCTCTTTTGAAAATCTTTTCCATCTCACCGCAATTTATTTTGTTTCCTACTTAATTTTTGAAGTATTATGCCGATGGTATAATTAGATTAAATTAGTAAGACTACTATCTTAGGAAAGGATGTGTGCGATTGTGCTGAACACACCGGCTTTTGATGTTGTACACGCAGCTTCAGTCTCCAAAACCTATCAAAAAAACCTGTCTTATACTTCTGCTGCAAATGGCACAGTGAATTCCCATAGTGAATCGGCAAACTTTGATTCTGTCTCCATCTCGCATGAAGCCGATGTTCAGAGTCGCTTCCATAAGGATATGGTAAGCCGTCTGTCCAATGAGATTCGCACGGCTACCACAACCGGCAGAATCCAGGAGCTGCGGCAGGCCGTCCAATCGGGTGAATATCATCCCGATCCAGTCCGAATTGCAAAGCACCTTCTATTTCAACTGGAGGATTAACGGATGAACGCACCCTATGATGATTACCTGCACTTGCTGGATCAGATGGCCTCTGAGCTTTCTTCCCTCTCCCAGCTGGCAAACAAAAAAGCAGCTGCGGTTCGGGACGGCGATTTGAACGCCTTAGACGAGGTACTGAAAAAAGAGCAGGCCTCTTCCCTGGCCTTCCGCGGGTTAGAGCACCGAAAAGACACCCTGCTGAGGACTCTGGGGCTAACCGATGTACCCCTCTCCGCACTGGTGGAGCATTACCCCCCGGAAAAACGTATGGCTGCGAAAACAGCCGTTGAAAATCTTCAAACACAGTTTAAACTTTACGAGGCCAGCGCCGAAGTTGCCCGCAACACGCTGGAGTGCAATCTGCACGAAATCGAAAAGATCGTCGCAGCCGCTTCTTCGGCTGAGGACGGCCCCGGATACCAGGCAAAGACCCCACAGGTTCCCTCTTCCATGAAGACGGATTTTCGGGCATAAGTTTTTGAAGACCGTATATCACCCATCATTATTTTATTTCGTTAGAAGGAGTTTTCTATGGCCATTAGTACTTTTGGTTCCTTTACACAGGCGCGGCTGGGCATTTACGCCTCTCAGGCCGGTCTGAGTGTAACAGGCAACAATATATCAAATATCAATACCCCCGGTTATTCTCGCCAGAAGCTGGTACAGACCAGCCTCTACACCGGCGGCAGTGACCGCTACTACTCTTCTACCAGTATTTCCGTCGGCAGCGGTGTTCTCTGCAAGAACGTGACCCAGTTCCGGGATCCCTATCTGGATATCCGCTACCGCAGTGAGATGTCCAGCGCCGGTGCCATGAACCAGAAGCTGAACGGTCTGAGCGATATTCAGCGGATTCTGGATGAGTTTAACGACGGCACCGACGGCTTCGGCGTTCTGGGTGCCAAGCTCAGCGACTTCTACAAGCAGCTGCAGAACATGAGTGACCAGACCAACCGGGATGAATACGATCTGCAGGTCCGCTCCGCAGCTGAAGCGCTCACAAAGCTGTTCAACTCCTACTCCAGCCAGCTGTCCGAAATCAAGCAGAATGCGGAGAAGGTGTTCCAGAAGGACATCACCACCGTCAACAATATCCTCACCAGTATCCGGGATCTCAGTGTCAATATCCGTAAAGCAGAGCTGCACGGTGACGGCGCTCTGGAGCTCCGGGATGAGAGAAATTTGCTGATCGATCAGCTCTCCAGCTATATGAAGATCGATGTGCAGTACACAATGGAGGATGTGGGCGGCGGCACCATGCTGGAAAAGCTCACCATCAAGCTGGATGACAAGAACGGCGGCCGTAATTTCCCCGCCCTGGTGGATGGCACCTACTGCACTCAGCTCTCCGACAAGCGTCTGGACGGCACCGACAACACCAACCTTCTGATTTCTCTTGACGCTCTGAAGGACACCCAGGGGCGTGTGCTGGACGGCAGCACTCCCGTACAGCTGGGCGATAACGACATCTACGGCTCCCTTCAGTCGCAGCGTGAGATCCTCACAGAGTCCGGCGAGTTCTGCACCGATGCAGAGCTGGCTGCCGATCCCAACGCCGCTTCCAAGCGTGGCATTCCCTACTATCAGAAGACTCTGGATCTTCTGGCAAAGCAGTTTGCCGAGACCTTTAACAAGGCAAACCAGGGTTATGTTCGCAACGAAAAGGGCGAGTACGTCAAGAAGGACGGCACCGTCATCAACTGGAAGGGCGCCCCTGTCACCGACGACACCTTCAAGGGTCTCACCGACCAGGAGACCGCAGAGCTGAACAAGTTCCTGCAGGATCCGGCAAACGGCGCTCAGCATCTGGGCAAGCCCCTGTTTAGCAACAGCGGCGACGGTGATGCCACCACTGATATCAGCGCAGCCAACATCTCTATCTCCAAATCCTGGTCTACCGGCGCCCAGATCGTTGCCTCCTTTGTTCAGCACGGCGACTCCATCGCCTCCACTGACAGCAGCAACATTACCCATATGCTGGTACTTATGACTACCAAGATGGACTATTGTCCCGACGGAAAAACGATCCCCATGTATAACGGCACATTCAACGAAATGTGGACCAATATCGGTACCGTTCTGGGTCACGATATGATGAGCACCTCTGTCCTGCTGGACACCTACCAGGGTGCCTCCGTACAGCTGGATGCCAGCCGTCTCGGCGTATCCGGTGTCGACCTCAACGACGAAGCCATGAACCTAATGCAGTATTCCAAGTCATATTCCGCAGCCTGCCGCTTGATGACCACCCTCGACAGCATCCTGGACAAGCTGATTAACGGCACAGGCACCTTGACCTAATAGGAGGATATTATGATTAGACCAACAACCACCAGTGTTTTAACAACCTACCGGCACAATCTGTACCGCAGCACCAATTCTGTAAACAGTGCCCGTGATACCGTTCTGTCCGGCAAGCGCTACAATTCCTTTGCAGATGACCCTGCGGCAGTGTCCCGTTCCTTCCAGCTGCGTACCTCTCTGCTCCGTCTGGACAGTCAGTACGGTGTAAGCCAGTCCGTTTCACGTAAGTACGACGTGGCATGGAACACTCTGAGCCAGGTGAGCGACGATCTCAAGACCGCTAAAGAGACCATCAAGCGTGCCGCCAATGGTGCCAGCGGTGCCGGTATGAACACCCTGGGCCAGGAGCTGTCCCAGCTGGCAGAGAGCATTGTCCGCTCTATGAATGTCCAGTACTCCGACAACTTCGTATTCGCCGGTGCTGACGGGCTGAACGTCCCTCTGGAGCTGAAAAACGGTACCCTTACCTATCGGGGTGTCAATATCGATACCACCGATCCTGCTGAGCTGGAAAAGCTCAAGTACTACGATCAGACCGAGAAGAAGTATGTAGATGTCGGTCTGGGTATGACTGAGATCCAGGGCGAGATCGTGGACAGCAGCGCCTTTGACTGCGCCCTGCAGGCTACCGACTTTTTGGGCTACGGTGTGGATGCCGATGGTGACCCGGTAAATGTCGTATCCATCATCGGCCGGATGGGTGACATTCTGAAGCGGTGCACACCGGACGGCAAATTCCAGCCCGGTCCTGATGAAGCCGATTTTGAGCGCCTGCACAAGAAGTTCGATGATGCAATGGCCGCCTTCTCCAATAAGTACACACAGCTGGACGCCAGAACCTCTTTCCTCAAGAACAATCAGAAGCAGCTGGAGAGCAACTCCGCAAGCCTTCAGGAACAGATCGTGGATCTGGAAAATGTAGACCCTGCAGATGCAATCATTGCATTCTCCTGGGCCCAGTACTGCTACAATTCTGCTCTTAAAGTGGGCAACAATATTCTGTCCCAGAGCTTAATTGATTATATGAATCGTTAAAATAAAATAGTAAAGGAAGGAGTGTAAAGGATGACTCCGTTAATCGAAATCAAAAGTATTCCCATTCAAATTGAGATGAAGATCTCCAACGCAAAATTGGAGCACACAAAAGGTACCGCGGATCTGGAAATTTCCCGCGGTAAAGACGGTATCCACATTCGCAGCAATCCTATCCGCATCGCAGCGGACAGCTTTGAGTATCACAATCATATTATGCCTGCCACCAGCAAGCATACCGCGGGTTCTCCGGGCCAGAACAGCATTCACAGCACCTATAGTGCAACAGCAGTGCAGGATGGCAATCAGCTCCTTCTGAGAGCCAATGTAAACAACGAGCTTATGAATCAGCTGGCTGTAAATCCCGAGTTTAAGAATGTGCATGCCAGCCCCGTGGCAACCGCCTCTGCTCAGTCTCAGAACCTGCCCACCGCTCAGATGAGCATTCTCTTTGAGATGGACAAGCTGAACTTTGACTGGCACCAGGATGCCGCCCATTTTGAATTCACCCCCGGAACGATCGAGTTTACGGTAGCGCAGAGACCTGACGTGGTCATCACCTACCTGGGCGGCCCGATCTACGTTCCCCCGTCTTCTGACCCCAACTATGAGCCTGTAGACGTACAGGCATAATCGGAGGCAATTTATGAAGCTGAACACAAGACTTATTGGAGAAGTTGAATACGAGGAAAAGGACATCATCACCTTTCCGAACGGTCTGCCCAGCTTTGAAAATGAGCGTACTTTTCTGATGCTCCCCCTCGAAGGAACCGACGAGAGTCTGTACTGTCTTCAGAGCACAGTGACCCCTGCTCTTGCATTCATTTTGATGAATCCCTTCACCTTAAATCCCAGCTATGCTCCCCAGCTCACCGCCGGGGATCGCAAGCTGCTGGGGGTGGAAAAGGATCAGGACCTGTGTTTTTATGTACTGTGCGCCTTGAAGCGCCCGGTCAGCGACAGCACGATCAATATGAAATGTCCCATTGCGCTGAACTCGGACGAGCAGATCGCCATGCAGGTAATTCTGGATGACGAGCAGTTTCACATGCGCCATCCTCTCTCTGAATTCTCACACAAAGAGGGGGATGCACCTTGCTGATATTACAACGAAAAGTAGGTCAGTCCCTCAAAATCGGGGAAAATATTACTGTTTCTGTTGTTTCCGTGGACGGCGGACGTGTCCGGTTGTCCATTGAAGCCCCCAGCGAAATTTCCATCATGCGCAGCGAATTGCTGGAGACCAAGAAAGCAAATCAGGAAGCTGTTTTGGAAAACGTCAGTGCGGATGCACTGCTGGAACTTTTAGGGGATGTAAAAGCCCCCTAAGCCGTAAACTGAAAGGTAAGGTAATGTCACTTATGCCAGACGCAATCACTATGGAAACTATACAAGCTATGCAGTCCATGCAAATCTCCATGTCCTATTCCACAGCGGTTACTAAGATGGCCATGGAAGTAGAGGAGCTTGCAGTAGAAAACATCACAAAGATGCTGCCGCCCCCTATGCCTGCCGGTGAGTATATCGACACCTACGCATGACCAAACGCTATAAAAGCCCGGTGGTTTCAAGCTGAAACCACCGGGCTTTTATCGTATCTCATTTTTCCAGGAGCCAGTCGATATCCAGAGGATAGGGGGTCAGAAACACATCCGGCTTTACCTTCTCCCCGTGGAAATCGCTGCCGCCGGTTTTGTGGAGGCCATACCGGTCTGCCAGATGGCAATAGTACTCCGTCTGCTCAAGGCTGTGCCGGGAATAATGGCACTCGATGGCATCGATCCCCCAGTCTGCCAGCTGCCTTACAAGGGTTTCAAAGGCCTCCCCTTCCAGCCCCACTTGATAGGGATGGGCGAAGGAGACGATACCGCCGTCGGCGTGAATGGTATCGATGCAGGTGCGTGCATCGGCTTTAAACCGCTCGATTTTCTGGTAGTCATCTGTATCCAGATAGCGATCAAAGGCCTCTCTTGTGTTCGCCACAAAGCCGTGGCGCACCATAACCTGGGCAAAATGAGGCCGGGCGATGATATCTCCTCCGGCCAGCTGCTCCACCTCTTCCAGAGAGATGTTCACACCTTTGTCCTTCAGATAGTCAATGATCCGGTATTTCCTTTCATCCCGGCTGTCCTTCATTTTTTTGCAGAGCTTTGTGAGGGCAGGCGCCTGCTCCGAGTATTGATACCCCAGAATGTGTAAATTCCGGTACTCCCGTGCGCCAAGCTCAATCCCCCGCAGCACCCGAACGCCTATCTCCTCCCCTGCCTGAACCGCCTCGGGAATGCCCGCCAGGGTATCATGGTCGGTTAGGGCCATAATCTGGATCCCGGCCTTCTTGGCCAGAGCCACCAGCTCAGCGGGGCTGTACTGACCGTCAGAGGCGGTGCTGTGAGTGTGCAGATCAACACCAAAAACCATGGCCGCAGCCCTCAGATGTGCAGCAGAGCTTCCAGCCGTGCCAGAATGCTCTGGGGCGTCTCCTGTCCGTCGTTGTGAATTTCCACATCGGAGTGGGTGGGATAGTCACAGGGCAGATCCACGCCGACCACGTCCTTCACCTGACCGGAGTAGAGGTTCTTTTTATTTCTCTTTTTCAGAGTGTCCATAGAGGCGTTGACGTAGATCTCCCGGTAGTTTGGAATGTGCTCCCGGTTCCACTGACGAATCTCCTCATACATGGAGATGCTGCAGCACACCACATCGATGCCCTGATCGGTGAGCATTTTGCACATATGGAAAATCCGTCTTGCGCCCTTTTTCCGATCCT
>RCNI01000518.1_pt1 | contig 24495 bp, 15 predicted proteins | sample 2041151 | NCBI WGS metagenome assembly RCNI01 (sample SAMN09708214, study PRJNA481090) | feces metagenome | isolation source: feces | place: Antarctica: Albino Rookery | reverse complement strand
TATTCGTATGGTACGGTCGAGACGGGCATCCTGCCCAACGGGAAACCCTGGAACGGCAATATGCTGATACATGGCGACAACCTGCTTGCATTAAAAGCACTAGAGCAAGATTATGCAAGGCAAGTTAAATGTATCTATATTGATCCACCTTACAATACAGGTAATGCTTTTGAACACTATGATGATGGAGTGGAACATTCTATATGGTTATCTTTAATGTATGAACGATTGGTTATACTAAGGAAGCTTCTTTCTGATGATGGCTCAATATGGATAACACTTGATGATAATGAAGCTCATTATTTCAAAGTCATGTGTGATGAGATATTTAACAGACATAATTTTGTGGCAACAACTATATGGCAACACTCAAAACAAAGTAAAGGATATCCTGGAAAATTCTCTTTACATCATAACTATACTTTTTGTTATAGAAAATCAGAGTCTTTTACTTTAAATTCACTAGAGAGAACGGAAGAACATAATAAAAATTATTCTAATCCAGATAATGATCCCAATGGACCGTGGAGAAGTGGTGATGTGCGAAATAGTTTAGTGAGACCAAACTTGATGTATGATATACAAACTCCGTCTGGGAAAACAATACATCATCCAGAAAAAGGCTGGAGATTTTCTAGGGAAACTTTCGAAAGAGAATTATCTGAAGGGAAAATTATCTTTTCCGAAGATGAAACTCGAATTATAAGAAAGATATATTTAAAAGATCAAAATGGAAGAGTTCCAGAAACTATATGGTTTGCTGAAGAAGTAGGAACAACGAGAGAAGCTAATACAGAAATTAAAGCATTAGATTTTGATACATTATTTGACACACCTAAACCAGAACGTCTGATAGAAAGAGTTTTAACTTTGGGAAGTAACCCCGAAGATATAGTATTAGGACAGTTTCCTTGGTTCTGGAACCACAGCTGCTGTAGCACAGAAGATGGGAAGACGTTATATCGGAATAGAACTTGGAAACCATGCCTATACTCATTGCGTTCCTCGTCTTAAGAAAGTTACAGATGGTACAGATCAGGGCGGCATTAGTAAGGCACAAAACTGGAAGGGCGGAAACGGGTTCAAATTCTATGAATTGGCGCCGAGCCTGCTCAAAAAGGACAAGTTCGGAAACCTTGTCATCAACAAGGAGTACAATGCCGATATGATGGCGGCGGCAATGGCCAAGCAGGAGGGATTTACCTATGCACCATCGGCAGATGTCTATTGGAAGCAAGGTTACTCGTCGGAGAGCGATTTCATCTACACCACGACGCAGTTCATGACGGTGGAAGGACTGGCTGCCATACGCGAGACAATGGCTGAGGGCGAAAGTCTGTTGATATGTTGTACGTCGTTCCAAAAGGAGTGCAAACAGGCATTTCCTAATATTTCCATCAAGAAAATTCCGCAGATGCTATTGGGCCGTTGCGAATTTGCCCACGATGACTATTCGCTCAACATCATTGACCTGCCGGAAATAGAGGCTGACGAGAAAGAGGAAGAATAAAAATGTAAAACATTCTAAAATAAACAGTCATGAATCATTTTATAAAGAACATACATGTAAATAATCTTTTTCATCTCAGAAACTTTGATATTCCGATAGAAAATGAAAAGACTCCACATTTGATAATTACCGGCAAGAATGGCAGCGGAAAGACAATTCTGCTGAATGCCATTGCGGAATTTCTTGAAAACATCAAGAATGACAATACGTTGTCTTTCACAAAATATGAAGAAAATCGTGATAGTTGGGCCGATAGATTGAATCACGAGTTGAAGGATTCCAAGGATTTAATGGAGGGGAAAAATTATCTTAACTATTGTCAATCAAAAATTGATAAAACATTCGGAAAAGTTAAATTGGATTTTGTCAATGTAGCGGCATTGATAAGTGATTACCAAGAAAGCGATTTTATCATCACCTTCTATCAGGCAGCTCGTAATCCTCAGATGGTCGAACCAGTAAATCCGGAGAAGCCTCAATACAAATTGAACGGAAACGTAAAGGATACGGCAACCAGCCAATTCTTGAAATTTTTGTCCGATCTGAAGATTCAGGAAGCATTGGCACGCAATGAAAATCAGATGAAGGATGCGGATCATATTCATCAATGGTTCGTTGATTTTGAGAATCTTTTACGTCAGATTTATCAAGACAATAAATTAAATTTGACATTTAATTATAAGGATTACAGTTTCCATATTCAAATAGGGGAAAAGAACTTTAAGTTTACGGAATTATCGGATGGCTTTGCCGCCATATTGGACATTGTGGCGGATTTAATCCTGAAGATGCAGACAAAAGATAGTTTAACCCGTGCCTATCAAAAAAAAGGTATTGTACTGATTGATGAAGTGGAAACACACCTTCATTTGGAATTGCAGAAAATAGTCCTGCCAATCCTGACGAAAGTGTTCCCTAATATTCAATTTATCATCACCACTCATTCGCCGTTTGTATTGAGTTCTTTGGAGAATGCCGTAGCTTTTGATTTGGAACATCAGGAAATCATCAATGAATTGACCCAATATTCATATGAGGCTTTGGCAGAAGGATACTTTGGTGTAAAGACGGATTCAAGCTATATGGAGATGCGTCTCGAAGCGTTGAAGCAACTGTTGGAGAAAAGTTGTTTGACAGATGTTGAAAAGGCAGAGGCTCAAAATATGATAGCGGACTTCGAGAACATTCCTGAAGCAGTTTCTCCGTTGTTGGTCGGTGAGTTCATGCAACTCAAGATAAAGTATTCAGATACGTTCAACTCTTTGAAGAAATAATTGACATGATTAGAGTATTCAAAAGCCCAAACGCCCCTGCATCTTTAGCTAATGCTCGTTTGTACAATGGTGAAGATGTCGTCAGACAATTACAAGCCGACCAACATGAAAAGTGTTATCTATGCGAGCGGAAATTATGTACTGATTTTCAGGTAGAGCATTATAAAAGTAGGGCTGCAAATCCCGATCTACAATTTGTTTGGAATAACTTATTTTGGAGTTGCGGATATTGCAATAACAAAAAGTCCAATCTTTTTGACAACACATTAAATCCTGCAACCGTAAATATAGAGGATGAAATCGAACAAACGATAGACTTCTCTAACAAAAAGGCTGTATTTACAGCCCATGCCCATTCTCCGGGACACGAGGAAACCGTACAATTGCTGCAAAGGATTCATAATGGAACCGGAAATAGCCGCAAATTAAGAGAAGAGAGTTTCTTTGAATACATTATCGGCATCGTGAACAGTTTCATGAGACTTGTAGGTGCATATTTGGAAGACAGATGCCCCGAAAAAGAGGAATTGGTGCGAAATGAACTTCAGATAGACAAGGAGTGCCTTGGCTTTAAGTATTGGATTATCAAAAGCAATCCGCTTCTTGAGCGTACTTTTGCGGCAGATATTATATGGAATAAAAGATGAATACAATTGCAAACATCATAAAACAGAGGTTATCTCTGCGCGAGCCATTAGCAGAGGCACTTGATGTGCTTACACGGCTTGTAGATAAATTGTCTTTGACCAAGCCCGAACAACAAGAGGATAAAGAGGCGGAAAAGGCTACATACGAGAGCTACCTGAAGGAGCAGCTTAAAAATATAAGGGAGGTGTGTCCTTATTGCAAAGACTTTGAACGCGACTTCCCTTCGTTTGCATTTTCGATAGCAACCGGTATCGGAAAGACCCGATTGATGGGTGCTTGTATTGCGTATCTTTATCTGGCAAAAGGTATCAGGCATTTCTTCGTTTTGGCACCGAATCTTACGCTCTACGAGAAGTTGATGCGTGATTTTGGCGACCCTTCGTACGAAAAATATGTATTCAAGGGGATATCGGAGTTTGTGCATAACGAGCCTTTGATTATAACCGGAGATAATTACAACATGGCCCGTAACCTGTTCTCGGATAAACAGATACAAATAAACATCTTCAATATATCGAAGTTTAATACCGAGAGTAAAGAAGGAGGGAAAAAAGGTACTCCCAAGATGCGCCGCCTGTCGGAATATTTGGGGCAGTCGTATTTCGATTATCTCGCTTCGTTGGATGACTTGGTGATTCTTATGGATGAAGCACACCGGTATCATGCCGATGCTTCGAAGAAAGCCATCAATGAATTACGCCCTATATTGGGTTTGGAAATGACGGCTACACCTACCGATGAAAAGGGGAAATCGTTTAAGAATATTGTCTATGAATATAATCTGGCTCAAGCGTTAGCCGATGGAAAATATGTGAAGATTCCGACCATCGCCAAGCGAAGGAATTTCAGTCGGGGTAACATGACCGATGAGGAGTTGGATATACTTAAAATCGAAGATGCAGTGAGTGTCCATGAACATACGAAACTGCATTTGGAGATGTATGCCAAAAATAACAACCAGCCTCTTGTAAAACCCTTTATCCTGATTGTTTGCAAGAGTATTCAACATGCCACCGAAACATTCAATAGGATACAGAACGAAATGTTTGACGGACGGTATGCTGGCAAGGTACTTCAAATAGATAGCACGACCAAAAAAGATGAGGAAATAGATAAGCTATTTGTTTCGCTGGAGAAGCCGGACAATAAGATAGAGATTGTTATTCATGTAAATATGCTCAAAGAGGGTTGGGATGTAACCAATCTGTATACTATTGTGCCTTTACGAGCGGCCGATGCGCCTATTTTGGTGGAACAGCAGATGGGGCGAGGCCTACGTCTGCCATATGGCGGGAAACGCACAGGATATGCCGATATTGATAAACTGACGATAATTGCACATGAAAATTTTGAAGCAGTTATTGCCAAAGCAAATGATCCGAACTCAGTGTTGAGCAAGGTTTCTTATGTGGAACTTGATGATGAGGATTTGGCTCCCGAGCCTGGTAAGGTGGTTACAGCTGCTACCATAATTGATTTCCATGAGAAGAAGGCCATCGAAGAGGCTAAGACGGAGGTTGAGAAAAAGAATGTAAAGACTGTAATGGACGCTCAACGAGCTGTGTGGACGGTGATACCCAAGATGAACAGTTCGGTACATTCGGCCAAGGAGTTGTCCAGCCTGAAAGTAATGGATGCAATTAAGGCCCTGACGCGGAATGAGATAATTAAGAATGCGAAGGTGACGAATCCGCTTTTTGCTGATGAAGAGGCAAAACCGCTGCTCGAGGAAGTAGATTCCGTTGTGGAGGTTGTGGTAAAAAGATTTATAGATAATATTATAGAGATTCCACGTATGACCATTCAGAAGGAGGCTTATAAAGCTGAATTCAAGTGGTTTGATCTGGATACTCGTTTGGGATTTGATCTGCATGCTCTGAAAGATGAGATTATTCGAATAAGTGTAGGTGCTGGAGAGAAGTCGATGGAAGTATTGCAAGTGATAACAGGAAGAAAATTTGATACTCCTGTTAATCAGATTGTGAATGCGTTGATCGATCACGAAGAAATCGACTATGACGAAAATTCGGAACTTCTATATCATTTGGCAGGACAAGCCGTCGAAGCCGTAAAAAAGAATGTTGATAACGAGTCAGACTTAGCAAAAGTCGTAAATCAGTTTAAGGTCGCAATTGCCAACTCTATTTTTGATCAGATGCAGAGGCATTTTGTGATAACCCCGTTGGGATACTTGAAGCCTAATGTATTGCCTTTCTCTGGAATAGTCGATCAGCACTTGACAGAATTAGACGGATTTGGACGGATTGATTTTAGGGATTCTGTAAAACCAAGCTTTGTGCGTAAGTTCATATTTACAGGTTTCTTGAAATCATATTATACGGAGTGTAAGTTCGATAGCAAGACCGAACTTGATTTTGCGAATGTGCTGGAGTCGGATAATGATGTATTGAGGTGGTTGCGACCTGCACCTAATCAATTCAACATATATTGGGCAAATGGAGCTAAACGTTATGAGCCAGACTTCATTGTCGAAACATCAGATTGTATTTACATAATAGAAACCAAAGCACTTAAAGATATTTCCGATGAAGATGTGCAGGCAAAAAAGAAAGCTGCCGAAGAATATTGCAAGAATGCAACGGAATATACCTTGAAAAATGGGGGTAAACCTTGGAGATATCATTTGCTAAGGCATGACGTCGTAGAGCGTTCAAATAGCTTTGAATATTTGATGACATTGTATTAGAAATATGAGACCGCTTTAAGCAAATAGCTAAGGCGGTCTTTTTAAGATATTTTCCTGATAATTACATGATTTTCCCTTCTTTTACCCGATAATCTGCAATTTGGCGGGCAGACATAAGTAACGTATATATTTGGTGTTCAAACCCATAAAACAACAAGAATATGGAAGAGAACATCAATGATTTTATCCTTATCATAGAGGATAAGGAGACCGAGAAACTGGGAGTGGTTTCTTCGGTCGATGCACAGGGCAACATCAAGACGGTGGAGCCGCAAGACGCCAATTCAAGTCAGTTCATGAGATTCAGTGAACAGGACAGTCTTTTCAGAAATTTCATGGACAATTTCAACCAACAATTCAAGGATCCGTCGCATACCGGCCTGTACAAAATGGTGGCGGACAAGGTGGAGGCTTCTGTCAAGGTGTTGCAGGAGATGTTGCAGTCCCCGGAGGAGAATGAAGACACCCTCAGGTTGTTGCGTGTGAATCTGGAAGAGTATGCCCCCAAAGAGCAATTCGGGAAGGTAAACGAAGAGCGCATCGACTGGCAGGAACTTTCCGCCATCGGACTGAGCCGCGAGCAGTTGCAAAACTCCGGCAATCTCGACAAGATGCTCGGCTGGGGCAAGAGCGATCTGGTGCCCATTGCCGTACCGTTCGGCGATAAGACCATCTACACGGAGGCACGCCTCGCCTTCCGGGAAGGAGCCGACGGACGACTTACACTGGCTGTCCATACCATTCGTAAAGAACCGAAATTGGATTTCCCGTTCATGGGCGTGCAGTTTTCTGACGAGGACAAGAAGCGTCTTCGCGAAACGGGCAATCTGGGCAGAGTGGTGGAGGTGACCCCCAAAAACGGAGAGCCGTTCATGGCTTATATCTCCATCGACCCGCAGACCAACGAACTGATAGCCCTGAAATCCGACCGCATACGCATACCTGCGGAAATCAAGGGCGTGGAGCTGACCCCGCAACAGCAGGCCGACCTGGCCAACGGCAAAGCCGTGGCAGTGGAGGGCATGCAGGCCCGAAACGGAAAAACCTTCGATGCAACCATTCAGATCAATGCCGACAAACGCGGCATCGAGTTCAAGTTCGACAACACCCGCAAGGTGGCCGAAACCCAACAAGTCCACCATTCGCAACGAAAAGGGATGTCGGGCAAAATCTGCGGTGTGGAGTTGAGCGAAAAACAACAGCAGGCACTCAATGAAGGCCGCACGCTCTACATCAAGGACATGACCGACAAATCCGGCCAGCAGTTCAGTGCCTATGTCAAATTCGACCCCAAGGAGAACCGTCCGCGCTTCTACCGCTGGAATCCGGACAAGAAGCAGGAGCAGGGCGAAGCGAAGATGGTGGCGGTGGCGGAGAAGGACAAGACCCAGGTGGCCGTAAACAATGAAGGCAAGACCAACGAAGCCACACGTGAACTGAAGGACCCCTTGAAGAACGGACAGACGCAACCCGACGCACACCAGCAGAAGGTACAGCAAAAGAAGCGTGGTCGTAAAATGTAGGGAGGGAACGGAATATGAGTACCATCTGTATTATTGCCGAGAAACCTTCCGTAGCAAGGGAACTGGCCGGCATTGTGGGTGCCAACAAAAAGGGGAACGGCTACATGGAAGGTAACGGTTACCTTGTCACTTGGGCCATCGGTCATCTGATTACCCTTGCCATGCCGGGTGATTACGGCTTCGAGAAATTCGACGCACAAGACCTTCCGCTCGTCCCGTCCCCTTTCCGTCTGGTCGTAAGACAAATCCGAAACGGACGGGATTATGTGAACGACCCTGCCGCCGAACGGCAGCTTGCCGTTATCGGAAACTGTTTCAGGCGTTCCGATTCCATCATTGTGGCCACCGATGCAGGAAGAGAGGGAGAGTTGATATTCCGCTACATCTATTCCTATCTGAACAGCGACAAGCCCTTCCGACGTTTGTGGATAAGCAGCCTCACGGATAAAGCCATCCGTGAGGGGCTTTCCTCACTGCATCACGGCAGCGACTTCGACAACCTCTATCGTGCCGGCAAGGCGCGCAGTGAAGCCGACTGGCTGGTTGGCATCAACGCCAGCCGTGCGTTGGTCATCAGTGCCGGGAAAAAGGGATACTCCTTGGGCCGGGTACAGACCCCGACCCTCTCCATTATCTGCCGGCGATATCTTGAAAACAAGAATTTCAAAAGCGTACCGTATTGGAAGCTGGTGGCGGTCATCGACAAGGACGGCCACCAATGGAAAGCCACCTCCGAGAACGATTACCGGCTCAGGGAGGAAGCCGTGGCCGCCATGCAGAGCCCCCATGCCGCTATTCTGTCGGTAGTGGGTGTCGAGAAGAAGGTCGTACGGAACGAACCACCGCTCCTGTATGACCTGACTGCACTGCAGAAGGAGGCCAACCTCAAATACGGTTTCACGGCCGACATCACGCTCTCCATTGCCCAAAGTCTCTACGAAAAGAAACTGACAACTTATCCGAGGACCGGCAGCCGATATATCGGAGAGGATATCTTTGAGGAAATCCCCGAACTTGTCAGCTGCATCGGCCGACAATCCGATTACAAGGAGACGGCCGCCGTCCTGTTGTCGGGGAAGTTGAACCGCCACAGCGTGGACGCTTCAAAAGTGACCGACCATCATGCCCTTCTTGTGACGGGCAATACGCCCGCGCATCTGAATGCGGACGAGACGAGAATCTACACGATGATACTTTCCCGAATGCTGGAAGCCTTCTCGGCGGCATCGGAGAAAGAGATATTGACTGTAGTCCTGGAATCGGGCGGAATCCGCTTCACCCTCAAAGCCCAGACCGTAACATTCAAAGGCTGGAGGAGTGTCCGCGATGAAAAGGCGGACGATGAAGTCCAGACAGTGGACCGACTTCCGAATTTCGTGAAGGGAGAAGAGGTAAAAGCCTCCTCCCTCCACGACACGGAACACAAGACCAAACCCAAGCCGCTGTTTACGGAAGCCTCTCTTCTGGCGGCCATGGAAAATGCAGGACGCGAGGTGGAAGACGACAAGGCCTGCAAAGCCATGAGCGAATGCGGTATCGGCACTCCGGCGACAAGAGCATCCATCATCGAGACGCTGGTTATCCGTGAATATATCCGTCGGGACAGGAAAACACTTGTCCCGACAGACAAAGGATTGTCCGTTTACGATATTGTCAGAGACAAACATATCGCCAATGCCGAGATGACTGGACAGTGGGAGCTGGCTCTTGCCCGAATTGAAAACGGAGAACAGGATGCCGGGACATTTGCCCGTGGCATTCGTGACTACACGCAGGAAATCTGCAGGGAACTCCTGCAATCCCCAATCGATACGAAGGCCGACTGCAACCTCTACACCTGTCCGCAGTGTCGGAAAAACACCGTACGCATCTATCCCAAAATCGCCAAATGTACCGCTGACGACTGCACATTCAAGATATTCAGAGAAGTCTGCCACAAGACTCTCTCCGAGAAGGAGATTACCTCCCTGCTGGACAACGGACGCACGCCTGTATTGAAAGGCCTCACGGGAAAAGCGGGCAGGAAGTTCAATGCCGCACTTGTGCTGCACGACGATGGCAGTACCTCGTTTGAATTCAACAACAAGACTGGTAAACACTAAAATTCCCCGACTATGGTTTACCACAAAAAGGAGGTGCTTCGTGGCAACATCGAAGCCATACGCACCGTGCTGCAGCTCGACAGCAGGCAGCGGCAATCCACCGAAGCGGAGAAGGAGATATTGGCCCGATACAATGGTTTCGGCGGCTTGAAATGCGTACTCAATCCTGTGGCGACACTGGCCGATCGCGCACGGTGGAGCAAATCCGAACTGGACCTCTTCCCTCTGGTGAAGGAACTGCATCAGGTCATCATGGAGGGCAGTCCCACTCCGCAGATGGCCAAACGCTATATGGACAGTATCAAGTCCGGCGTTCTGACCTCGTTCTACACCGACACCCGGATCTCAGAAACCGTTGCATCGGCCCTTGCGGACAGCGGCATCGTCATATTGTCCTTCCTCGACCCTTCGGCGGGTATGGGCAGTTTTCTCAATGCCTTTTCCAAAGGTACCAACGGGGCGATGGCTTTTGAAAAGGATATCCTGACAGGAAAAATCATGAAAGCACTGAATACGGAGGCCAATACGCGCATCCGTGTTCAGGGCTTTGAGGAGATCACACCCGACATGAAGAACCATTTCGATTGTGTGGCCAGCAACATTCCCTTCGGAAATTTTCTGGTTTACGACCGCGAATATTCCAAATCGAAGGACGAAGTGAAATCGTTATCCACAAGAGCCATACACAATTATTTCTTTGTCAAGGGGCTGGATATGCTCCGCGAGGGCGGCATTCTCGCTTTCATCACCTCTCAAGGTCTCCTCGATGCCGAAGCCAACCGTCCGATAAGGGAATACCTCATCAACAATGCCCGCCTTGTGTCGGCCTTGCGACTCCCCAACAACCTCTTTTCGGAGAATGCAGGTACGGAGGTGGGCAGTGACCTTGTCGTATTGCAGAAGGCCACAGGGAAAGGCATCGCGGACGAACGTGAAAGACGCTTTGTCGATACGGTTGCTGTCCCCGATCCCGAGACTCCGGGCAAGACGCTTTTTACAATGAACGGCCTGTTTCATGACGATGATTCGCATTGTGTGGCCGATGTCGCAAAGATATCCACCAATCCATACGGAAAGGCCGCCATGGAATACCGTCACAACGGAGGTGTGGAGGGGATATGCAACGAGTTGTATGGCAAACTCTCTGCCGACATCGGCAATCATCTTTCACTCGGAAGATATTACGACGATGACGATTATGCGGAGAAACTGCATGGCAAAAAGGAATACCGTCAGGCACATGACTACATGCCACGGGAAATCGCCTCGAGCATTCCTGCTCTCTATGCGACCGATGGCGGGCTGATTGGTGACAAGACAGCCTACCTGCGTTACTTCATGCCCTTCAGCGGCTATACCTGTTATGTCCTGGAAGCTGACAAGGACACGGGGGAGATGTTTGCGTTGGTGACGATGGGCTACGAATGGGAACTGGGATACACATCGCTGGAGGAGATAGAGAGCGTGGAGGTAAGAGGTCTCCGCATCGAAAGGGACATTCATTTCACCCCGACCAAACTCTGCCAAATCGAAGAACTCGAAGAATATGTAGGCAATCGTTTTACCCCCGAACAAACCGTGGGCAGGGCCGAAGAGCCGGAGCCGGTTCCAACGGGTCCCCAACTTACGGTCGAATCCATAGGCAAGGCACTCAAGGAATACGACTCGATGCACTCCGTGGCGACGGAAGAGACAAAACAGCTGCTCATGGAGGCCGCCCGCCACGGATATGTGACGATTGTTTCGGCCACGCAGGCTTCGTGGATCGGCGAAGAAGCGCTGGAGAGAGCCTGTCGAGAACTCGAAGGTTGCACACTCCGCCAATGGAGGGAAGAGCATGCAGACCCGCAGACTTATGCGATGATGTACCCCGGGGAGATCGAGAAGGAGACGAAAGAAGTCAAGGCCGCAATCCCGCCACAACAGCGGGAGAAGACTCCCGACGGGGTTCCTGTCCTCACCCTTTTCGATTTGTTCGACACCGCCCGCTCCGGCTGGGAGGAGCCGAGAATGACCGAAGGACAGGCCATATATTTCGATGATGACCATCACCCGATTTCCGTGCAGACCGATGATTCCGAGGATTGGTATATCTCCCCTTCCGGGATAAAGGCATGGTCTGACGAAATCGACCGCTTCAACAAGGAGATGAAGGCCGCCTCTCCGACCGTCAATCCGACTCCGGCATCAACCGCCTCTTCCGAAATTCCCCGACAGGAGACTGTAGACGGACACATCGGGCAATCCGTCCGTGAAAAATCGGCCAACCACCGTGGCAAAGGCCGAGCAAAACGACAAACGACGCAGGAAGCCCCCGACCTGTTCTCTGAATTGTGGGACACGCCACCCGCACCCCAAGTGCCGGCTACAGGCAGGGCTGAACAGGATATGAGTCCCCAACCCTACACAACCGCATTGTCTCGGCATTTGAGGAACGGCTCTCTTGTCCGTCAGGGTACACGGCTGGGGGCTCTGTCCGATGTCAGGTATGGCACACCGACATTCAATCCTGTGGACCTGCCCCTGTCGCAGACCTCCAAACTCGGCAGGTATATAGAACTCCGCGACTGCTATCACCGTCTCTACGACAATGAAAGCGAGACCCATACGGAGGACCGGGAAGAACGCCAGCGGCTGAACCGCCTCTATGATGATTTTGTGGGGCACTACGGCTTCCTGAATACACGGAAGAACCTCGATGTCCTGAAAATGGATCCCGGCTCCACCGAGATACTTTTTCTGGAGCGTTCCCTCGACGGACAGTTTGTCAAGGCGGATATCTTCGACCATCCCGTTTCCTTTCAGACCGATGAAATCAAAACGGTCTCCACCCCCGTGGAAGGTCTGGCGGCATCACTGAACAAATACGGCGATGTCAATCTTTCGTACATCGGTTCGTTGCTTCCCGACATGGAAGAGTGTGACATCATTTCTTCACTCGACGGCAGAATCTATTACAATCCGATGGCCGGGGGCTATGAAATAGCCGACAGGTTCATCTCCGGCAATGTCGTGGAGAAATCCCGACAACTGGAGGCATGGCTGGAGGAACATGCCGACAATGAGGAGGCTCACAAAAGTCTCGATGCCTTGAAAGCCGCAATTCCGACCCCCATACCTTTTGCAGAACTTGATTTCAATTTGGGGGAGCGATGGATTCCGGCTCAGGTGTACGCTAAGTTTGCCAGTGAATTGTACGAAACGGACGTGACCATACACTACAATTCCAGCTCCGATGAATATTCGGTCAAATGCAGTTACAGGAATGTGAACATCTATCAGAAGTATGCGGTCAAAGGAGAGTTCCGCACCTATGACGGCATCAACCTGATGCGGCATGCCCTGCACAATACCATTCCCGACATCACCAGGAGCAAATCGGTCATCGACCCTGTAACCGGCCAGACAAATACCATCAAGGTGAGGGACGGTGTGGCCACACAGTATGCCAACTCCAAGATCGAGGAGATTCGCGCAGCGTTCGCCGACTGGCTTTCACGCCGGCCGGAATCATTCAAAGACAAACTCACGAACCGCTACAATTCGCTGTTCAACTGCTTCGTGCGTCCCAATTTCGACGGCTCGCATCAGGAATTTCCCGGTTTGTGTCTGAACAATCTGGGTATTCCGGGTCTCTATGAGAGTCAGAAGAATGCCGTGTGGATGCTGAAGGTGAACAACGGCGGTATATGCGACCATCAGGTGGGGGCGGGAAAAACGCTGATCATGTGTTGTGCCGCATACGAAATGAAAAGACTCGGCATTGTGAACAAGCCGATGATTATCGGGTTGAAAGCCAATGTATTCGACATTGCCAACACATTCCGCAAGGCCTACCCGAATGCGCGGATACTCTATCCGGGCAAGAACGATTTCACACCCCGGAACCGACTGCGCATCTTCAATGACATCAAGAACAATGACTGGGACTGCATTATTCTGACTCATGACCAGTTCGGAATGATTCCGCAGTCGCTGGAGATTCAGCAGGCCATCTTCGAGAAAGAACTGGAGAGCGTGGAAGAGAACCTCGAGGTACTCCGGGCACAGGGGCGCGACATATCCAAAGGTATGCTCAAAGGTGTAGAGAAGCGCAAGATGAATCTGGAAGCCAAATTGAAGAATATTGCCGACGACATCGCCGCACGCAAAGATGATGTGGTGGACTTCAAACAAATGGGCATCGACCATCTGTTTGTCGATGAAAGCCACAAATTCAAGAATCTGATGTTCACCACCCGTCATGACCGCGTGGCCGGACTGGGCAACTCCAACGGCAGTCAGAAGGCGCTTAACATGTTGTTTGCTATTCGTACCATTCAAGAGCGCAGCGGAAAGGACCTCGGTGCCACGTTTCTCTCGGGAACAACCATCTCAAACTCCCTGACGGAACTCTATCTGCTGTTCAAATATCTGCGGCCGATGGCCCTCGAAAAACAGGGGATCAACAGTTTCGATGCATGGGCTGCCGTCTTTGCAAGGAAGACCACCGATTACGAGTTTTCCGTAACCAACGAAATCGTACAAAAGGAACGCTTCCGCCATTTTATCAAGGTCCCCGAGCTGGCGGCTTTCTATGCCGAAATATGCGACTACCGCACGGCAAAGGACATCGGCATAGACCGTCCGGAAAAACATGAGATACTCCACAATATCCCGCCGACACCCGATCAGGAACGGTTTATCGCCAAGTTGGTGGAGTTTGCCAAATCGGGTGATGCCACGCTGTTGGGACGAGGGCCTCTCTCCCACAAGGAGGAAAACGCAAAGATGCTCATCGCCACGGACTATGCCCGCAAGATGTCCCTGGACATGCGATTGATAGACCCTTCGTATGACGACCATATCGACAACAAGGCAAGCCATTGCGCACAAATGATTGCCCGATATTACAGGAAATTCGATGAGGTGAAAGGTACACAGTTCGTCTTTTCCGATTTGGGAACCTACAAGCCCGGCGAGTGGAGTGTGTACTCCGAAATCAAGCGCAAGTTGGTGGAGGATTACAAGATTCCGCCCCATGAGGTACGTTTCATTCAGGAATGCAAGACGGAAACAGCCAAAAAAGCCGTTATCGATGCCATGAACAGAGGTGAGATTCGTGTGTTGTTCGGCTCCACGGAGATGCTGGGCACGGGAGTCAATGCACAGGAACGCGCCGTTGCCGTCCATCATCTCGACACCCCATGGGTCCCGGCCTCCCTCGAACAAAGGGACGGACGCGCCATACGCAAGGGAAACCGGGTGGCAAAGGAATATGCCGACAACAAGGTCGATGTGATTGTGTATGCCGTGGAAAAATCGCTCGACTCCTACAAGTTCAACCTGTTGTATAACAAGCAGATGTTTATCAGCCAGCTGAAAAACAACACTTTGGGGCAGCGCAGTATTGACGAGGGCAGCCTGGACGAACAGAACGGCATGAATTTCAGCGAGTATGTGGCGGTCCTCTCGGGCAATACGGATCTTCTGGAAAAGGCCAAACTCGAAAAGAGGATTTCCGCGCTGGAAAGCGAACGGAAAAGTTTCTGCAGGGAGAAAAGCGAAGCTCAATTCAGACTCGGCAGTATAGACAAGGCCGTGGAACTGCATACCCGGCAGATTGCCGAGGTTAGGGCCGACCTTGACCGATTCAACAGCAGCATGAAGAAAGACCGGGACGGGAACATCATCAACGACTTGCGGATAAACGGCGTGGAGGGGGCCGATGTAAAGGTCGTGGCCCGACGTCTGCAGGAGATTGCGGACAAGGCAAGAACCAACGGGGAATATCTGCCCGTAGGAGAAATTTACGGATTCCAGATTGTGGTCAGGAGCGAGGCCTCACAGAAGGATATGTTCGACTTCATCGACAACCGCTTCATGGTCAAGGGACAGGGAAACATCTACTATACCCACAACAACGGGCATCTGGCAAATGACCCGAAACTCGCCTGCATGAATTTCCTTTCAGCCCTGGAGAAGATTCCGAAGGTCATCGAGTCGCACGAAAGAGAGCTGGAGCGGGTAAGGCGTGATGTGGAAACCTATCGGGATATCGCTTCGGGGGCGTGGAAGAAGGAGGACGAGCTGAAAACCCTTAAATCCGAACTCTCCGAACTCGACCGCCGCATCAGCCTGACCATTGTCAAGGACAGGGAGCCGGAACAGGAAGCCGAAAATCCGGAAGATACGGCTCTTTCTCCCGCATCGCAGAAAGACCCGTCCGACGGCAAGGCAACCGGCGTAAAACCAAAATGGCGATGATAAGCAAGGCTTTGAAAATAAAAGAGGCTCCCTTACACATTTGTAGGGAGCCTTAAAATTATTCAAACGCCTTAAAGACTTTAGTGTATGAATGCTTTCCTTTCTCTTTTATTTCTCTGTCAAGACAAACCTTAGCCCTTTTTATCGCCTGCTCCAGAAGCCCTTCATCAAGCATACGTTGTACCCAAGTTGGATCTTGAACATACTTTTCTTTCTTAAGCAGGTTCTTCAATCGGATATTTGATATAGGGAAATACGGCTTGATATGTGGAGCCAGTACTTCAGCGACTTCGGGATAATCTTTCAGCAAATCCTGACAGTCGGTGAAATGCAACAACAGCCAAAATTCAAATGATGGCATACTTTCGCACAATATTACCTGGCCGTTCTCTATTTCTGATTTCAAAGAGTTTATAAATGCTTCATGTTTTTCCTGTTGCTTATATTTGATAACTGTATCCATATCAAATACACAAAAGATTTTGGCATCTGCATTCTTTGACAATATTCCAGCAATCCTCTTGGGAAAGACCTCTGTGTAAGAAGATTCATCTCCAAAATATTCTGGGCGAATATTGAATTTATACTTGGCAGACAACGTATTGACATGAATGAAATAATACCTTTCAGTATTCTTTCCACCACTCACCACAAAAGGAGCCAAAGGAGTCATGTCTCTTGTCCCCTTGCTCTCATCATCAACAGTAGCAGTAGATGTAAAATATTGTATCTGTTCTGCGTCTTTTAATTCTCTACTTTCCATGACCCATTGTTGCTCCAAAACGTTTGTTCCGATAGGCCTCTCGTATAGAAGAAATACGATTTACGCCCCTAAAATCAGTCAGCTTATATAAATCGGTTATTCCTGCTTTGTCCTTCTCCGTAAACCAAATGGAATCTTTGCGAATCAAATCACCAACCAAGTCCAACAGTCCATCGTTATGAGTTGTCATAATGACCTGACTCCTTGACGGTGTTTTTAAGTATTCAAACAAAATCTTTTCAAGCAACTTGGGATGCAGTGAACTTTCAATCTCATCAATAGGCAGAAAAGCATTGTTTTGAACAGCCTGATATAAAACCGTTTCAATTCCAAATGTTTTCAAAGTGCCAAACGACTCTTCTCCCAAAGAAAAATCATATGATTTTTCACCTGATTCATCTTCAACTGTATGCTTAAAAGTTGTTATAGACCTATTATATGATTTTTCGGAAAGTAAACGTTCTCGTTCATTAGCAGGAACCACATTGTTATCTATGATATATTTGACAACATCGTCAGATAATTTTTCTGAAATTATGTCTGTAGTAATATTTGTTACGTTAAAATCAGCCGTATGTAGAAAATCCAACAGATAACTTACCAGTGATTTGTCTTGATAGGTCGCCATTTGGGCATATCCCGTCAAGTCTATCTGGGGATGAATTAATCTTATTATATGGTTTCTTAACCATACTTTTGCGGCATCTATCAATGGAAGATGAGCATTTGCCTTATCTCTTGCCACAAAAAACGACATGTTCTTCAAACATTCTACAGTAATCTTGTCTTTGACTACAGTTGCTACTTTGTCTCCATTTTGATTGTTGAATGTAATCTCAGACTGTTCATTACGCATTACTCTTTCAAAGAGCATGATAGGCTGAGTACTCTTATAATAAGAAAGTTTTTCAAGAAATACATTTTTGGAATCCAACTCAAGTTGATAATAGTATTTTGTATCATCTACAAAGAATACCAAATCAAACCTTGTGGGTTCTTGAGAAGAAGAACTGTTCAAGCGGAAAGGACGAACCGTTGTCCCCATATCCGAGGAATTGGGGTCGTATGACCAAAAGAAGCTTAAAAAATCAAAAACTCTAAGCAAATTTGTTTTTCCGGAAGCATTATAGCCATATACAATGCCTAGTCGCAACAAGCGAGTCTTGGCATTGTCATTCATTGTTATCACTTGGCAATCTTCTGCAAACTTATCATTAGATGCCTCTAAATTCAAAACCACTTCATCTTTGAATGACAAGAAGTTTTTTATTTTGATTTCCTGTATCATAGTATTTTGTATTTCTCTTGCAAAAATACGAAATAATATTATAGATGTGTGATTTTATTTACAAAATCAACAGAAAAAAGTATTTTTTTGCAAAAAGAAACTCAAAACAATCATATTATAGCAGTCGAAACGAAGACTTATCTCATCAACTCCTGCGGATTAATCAGATCCTTGACGAAGAACATTCTCCGCCCGCCTATCTTTACGGACTTCACTTTCTCCTTGTACACCCAGTTGTAGATGGTCTTGGGCGACATCTTGACCATGTTGGCGATGTCCACCACATCGAACAACGTGTGGGGACAAACAATCAGGTGTTCCTTGCGGATTCTGTCCAACGTGTGCTGGACGGAGTCAAGTTGCAGGGATATGGCTTCCATCCATGCCGCAATATCTTTCGGGTCGTTCATTGTTGCCATGGGTTTCAAAGTATGTAGTTGTTGTAGCGGTCCTGCTTGAGCATGTTGTTTTCCTTCATGTAACGAATATAGCTTTTGGCCGTCCGTTCCTTGATGTCCAAGGCCGTCATCAATTCACCGACAAGATCCATGTAGGAGATGTTATTGCGGGCATGGAAAATAGTGCGGACAATGCCTGCCAGTTCGTCCTGTTTGCGTTTTTCCTTCTCTTCCACCGATTTTTCACCGGCCGAGACGTGCATCTCCTTCTGTTTGTCCCATGTGAACAACAGCAGAGGGACATCGAGCGGACTGCCGTCGCGCACCTTTATGGCCTTCACCACCGAACAGACCGGATTCTCGTCCTTTTCAATCGACAGAATGGCTGCGGCCTTCCGTTGCAGCTCCGAACCGATGTGTCCGCGCAACTTGATACCGTTGGGGACAAAATGAAGGACACAAATGATACAGGTCCGATACATGCCGGCAAGTCTGTAAAGTTCGTCCACAACGGCGATGCTCTCCGCCTCGTCATTGGCCGAACGGATGAGGTCTGCAATACCGTCTATCACTATCAGATGGATACCGTTGTGCTTGTGGTGATACAGATCCATACTGTTCCTTATCAGGTCCATACGCTCTTTTCGGGACATGGAGGCCAGATAGAACGTGTGATAGAAAGGCGGCGGCGTCTGCTCGTTGATGCGCCGGACCGTCTTCGACAGATTCTTGAACAACAGGAACTCCGACTGCTCCGTGTCATAGTGCAGCACGGCCTTATGGGAATAATTGGGACAGATGTCCATTCCGAGCGTATCGATGCTCCCGCCCGAGGTGTTGTCGATCAATGTTCCGGACACCAACGCCGAAACAAAATTACTCTTTCCCGTACCTTCTCCTCCCGTAATGCACAGCAGATTGTCGTAGGTGCCGAGCGGCACCCCATTTACTGACACCACGGTTTGGGATATTTCAGGCGGATTGTTGTAGTCCATTTCACATGATTTCAGTAACATTAAAGTCCGGGCGTGGATTTTCTCCAACAGGGCGGCAATCAACACTTTGAAATCGGCCGCGCTTTTGCCCGACGCAAAATAATCCGAGATGTCCTTGTCTTTCTTCTCTCCCGAAAGCGGAAGTTCCATTCTTATGACATGATAGGCCGACAAGACCTCCGCTTGCTTCACGGATTCCTGCTTTCCCGTATCGTCCATATCATACAATAACACAATGTGGCGGAACTTCCGGGCAAGCATCTGTATCAGCGATTCAGGAATGCGGGCGGTCTCGCTGTTGAAACTCACGGCATTGAATCCGTGAGAGACAAGCGACAGTACATCTTTTTCTCCACCCGTGATGAAGACCATGTCGCCTTTGTTGGGCAGAGCCGACAACCCGAAGCAATACTGCTCAGGTATTTCACCGCCATAAAAGAAGCGCATCTTGCGGCTGTGCGGTCTGTACATCTTCGCATACCCCGTACCGATATAGGCAAACATCGGCTCCGACGCCGTTGTTCCGATGCGGTAACTTTCATTTGAACGGTTATACCCCTCAAAAGTCTTTACAGAACGGACATTGTACCTTAGCAATATTTCGGAAGTGATGCCGTATTGCCTCCAATAGGCAAGTTCTTCCGGAGAAAAAGGCTTCACCTCAATACGATATTCTTTTTTGATAGGTGCATCCTCGGCCGACCTTGCGGGTTCAGGATTTTGGGAAGACGGAGTCCGCACCGACTCTCTTGCGGCGGAGTTCCCGATGGCAAGACACATATCGGCAACGATGAGGTTGATGACCTTGTAGAAATCGCGCTTCACGTCCCATCCGTTTCGGACGGCAACAAACCAGAAGCAATCGCCCGAATACGCCTCGTTACCAAAATCCTTCATTTTGAAGATTTGGGCATGACGGTCAAAGTAGATGTTGCAGGAGGGATTCCGATCCGCATATAGCGGATTCCTGAAATTTTTTCCCGGCCGTATGGGGAATCCGATGTAATGCTTGAAAATATCCAAACCCCGACGTGTTCTGGCCAACACTTCCTCCTTGCTAATCATTACGCAGCTCATTATAGGTTATACCATTGATGATGAGACTGTCCTTAAACTCGTTCAACCGTTTCATCACCTCCTCCTTGCCAAGTCCCGGAACCGAGAGATGTGCATGTTTGACGGCAAGGAACAGGGCGTTATACGGATAACGGACTTCTCCGTTTTTAAGGAACCGGTGACGCACCATACCGCTCTGCCTCCATCTGTAAAGGGTCGAAAGAGATACTCCCAATATACGGACCAGTTCTTTGGTCGTCAATTCAAGATTATCTTCGATGTCGGAATACAAGCCTGTTGTACGCTCAATGTAGCCTTCAATTCGGTTCAGTTGGGTGATGAGCTTCTGATAGGCTTCGCTTTCAATAGTAATCACATCCATAAGCAGGGTTTATTTAAGGTGTATGATATTTGTCAGTTTGTTCCTTGCTGCCGCTGTCAGATCCGTCTGGATATTGAGTTCCAACAGAAGATAGGATTGACGGGGGCAACTCGTAACAGTGGCATCATTGGCCGGTTGCTTGAAATGGAAATAATCGTCAAAGTTTTTCCCGAAAAAACAGAGATAAGTCTTCAATCTTTTTACAGAGAATTTCTCAGGTTGAGCCTCCATTCGGCTGATGGTCGTTGGTGACACATTGAGTTTACCTGCCACATATTCCTGTGACAGGTTCCGTGCTTCACGCAACTGCTTCAAATAGATACCGAGTTTTTCCATGAGCGTAAAATTAAACCGCGCCTGCTGTAATTGTCATTCATATTCTGCAAGTTCTTGCGCCCTATGAAAAAAATATTTCAGCATAGGCAAGGTTAGTATTCGATTATCGCTCGAAATGTAGCTAAGTATCTATGAATCAAATGGACACATGAAATATAAAAATATAGGTAGGTGGGCGAAAAAATTCACAATTAAAGAGACTTTCTCACTGAGGAGTATTTTTTCTTTTCAGGAGGGGAATGTCGTATAGCTGTTCTTGAGAGGGAAAATCCGACAGGAAAGGAAGATGGAGGGGTATTCATTCCACTTTTCTGGTCTCCTTAGTGCAAGGTGCAAGCCTATATATATAAATAGGCTTGCACCTTGCACTAAAAGTGTAGCAGGAGATAACTATAACTTATTTGTTATAAAACATTTGTAGTATAGTTCTTTTTTTTATAACTTTGAACCGTGATTAAGTGGTTGACTTATCGGTCAAACATCATTCACCAATCGTTCAAAAAATTGCTACAACTCTGCTACAGGAGAAAGTGTACGACAATATAAAGTATTGATATACGGAAAGCTAAGATGAATGGTTCAAAACCCTCTCTTTCCGCAAGGAGCAGAACGGAGAAGCGTTTGGGAATCCGTTCAAAAAACAAGAAAAGCACCGTAATCTATTGATTACGGTGCTTTTTTCGTATGACATGAACGGAGGTATGACCGCCCCGATGTGGAGGAAGACGGGCGTTGTCTTTTCTGTAACAGGAAAAATAGCGGTCAAATAATTATGAAAGCCGATTTCAAGGGATTATTTTGCTTGCGGTCGGGGGGCTGTTTTTCTGGATGCGGACGGGAAAATGGCGCATCTCGGTTCGTCGGTATTCTGTGTCGATAAAAAAAGTATGGAATGCCCCGCCAACAGGGCAATGGGACGCGTTGAATCCGAAGAATGGCAACGGGCTTGTCCGTTTGCATCAATAGAAGAGTTTCCGACATCGTGATAATGGCAGGAACAACAGCAGATTTTTTCCGTCTCTTACACGAGTTGCTTCTCAATGGGATTGTAAGGATTTGTCCAAGATTGGTCCGAGTCTTCACCTGTCACGAGGTTGAATACATTGGCAGTGGCTGTCTTCCGCTTTCAGAATAAGCCCCAGAAGCCCCGACAGTTTCCATGACCCCAGACGGAGATGTCGTAGGAAAAGTAGGGCAGATCCCTGCGCAAAGGTTATTTTTACTTCGGTGATCGGGCGAAAATCCCACTTGAAACAAGAAGCAACGATTCGATCGGTAAAAGGCAGGAAGCAATTTACTTGATGGACATAAGCAATAGTTTGTTGAATTAAAATCCGTACGACTGAAAAAGAAGATTTCAGGGGCAGTTGTTGATTACGTGCTGCTGACGGCAGGAAAGATATACGAACCGCACCATAAAGATCTTCGGTATCATCTTTTCCGAGTTCGCCGACCTTTTGATCGGAGGAGAAAGCGTCCGCAATTTTCACGGAGTTTGTATCGTAACAGCCCGGCAGATATGTCTGACACCCGTTAAAATCGTGTCTGTCTGCAATGGTCATGTCGAGCGAAAATTCGGTTTTTTCAGGCTGTTTTAATATGTTCGGTTTGGGGCTTTTGTTTCTCGACAGGAGTCTTGTGTCAGCCGTTCTCCCAAAGCAGACCGAGTAGAAGTGAAAAGCGGTGGATAACCCCGTATCCTTATCTCAGGCTGAACTTGATTTTGAAAATCACGGCCGCGGGACGGAGCGTGTAGGTCTGTATGTAGTGGGTGATGTCGCTCTGCGAGGAGGAGTTGAACGACCCCGTATCGAGCAGGTTGCGCCCTTCGAGGGAATACTCCATGCGTCGCCCCTTGTAGGAGAGCGAGGCATCGAGGAAGAACATGCTGCGGTCGGCACCTCCGACGGCCGTATTGTAGTAATGCTCGCCCCCGACACGGCAGATCAGATGCTTGCGGATGATGAAGTTGATGTCTGCACGCTGACTCAACCTGTCGATGGGATCGAAGGGCTTGCTGCTCTTGATGCGGCTTTGGCTGCGCGTGTAGTCGGCCTTGTAGTTCAAGTGTATGGCATTCGTGAAATGGGTCGAGATGTCGAGGCTTGCCATGGCCATATCGTAGGAAGTCGGCACGAGGACATCCTGTCGCAGTACGTCCTGCCACGAACGGGAGAAACCTCCCGAGAGATTCACCGTCGTCGAGATGCCGTCGAAACGCTTGCTGATCTTGCCGCTGATGTTGAAGCCGTCCGAAGTGTTATCCATCGCAATGGCCTCGATGCGGCTCAACGAACCCTCGTAGGTCGTACCGTACATCAGATTGCGTTTGGAGCGGTAGTAGGAAACGTCCAGCGACGCGAACAGTGCGCGGATGGCGTTGGCGTAGGAGAGCGACGCCGAGTAGTTCTGCATGCGCGTGCGACCGGTCTCGCCCTCCTTGCTGGCGATCATTCGGTAGTCGGAGAGGATGTAGCCGCTGTAATTGTCATACAGCCCGCCGATCACCTCGTTGTACGATGCACGGGCCGAGAACTTGACGTTGTAGGAGAAGCTCGACTCAAGGGACAGCGAGGGGGAGACGAACAGGCGGTTGTCCGTGGTCGTACTGCCGAGGTTGCGATCCTCGGTGCGCAGCGACGCGAAGTCAAGCGGCACATAGAGATTCGCCGAAAAGAGGTCGCCGATACGGTAACCGATGCTCGGACCCACGATCAGGTCCAGCCGCCGCCAATATATGTCGTTGCGCATGGTGTCCGCGGCCGGAAGGGCGTGTCCTGCTGCGTTCATGGCCGAGAGTTCCGATTCCATACGTTCCACCTGAGCGTTGAGCCCCGCATTGAGCGAGAATGACCACCGCCGCACGCTATAAGCGGTAAAGGCCGAGTTGCGGGTACGGAAGCGACGGCTGTCGAGCGTCTGGAGTGCATCGGGATAATCGGCCGGGGCGTCGAAGACCTCAGGATAGAGCATCGGGCGGATGCGCAGCGACGTGGGTTGCGTCGTGTAGTCGGTCTCCGAGCGGAGGTGTGCCGTCCAATCGCCCCAGCGCCACACATCGGTGAAGTAGTTCCGCAGTGTGATTTTCGGAAGTCGGAAGCGCTGGTCCACCCGCTTGCCGTCGTTTATCACGCGCCCGTAATCGGCATCCCATTGTCCGCCGAAGGTCAGTTTCTCATTGAAGTAGTGTTTCTCGGTATTCGAGCGCAGTTGCAGGTTCACTTCCGCACGGTCGGTGCGGTGGTCGGCAAGGCTCTGCTCCGTGAT
>RCNI01001104.1_pt1 | contig 24526 bp, 26 predicted proteins | sample 2041151 | NCBI WGS metagenome assembly RCNI01 (sample SAMN09708214, study PRJNA481090) | feces metagenome | isolation source: feces | place: Antarctica: Albino Rookery | reverse complement strand
TGTGACACAGCTCCAGACGCTCGTCAAAGATCTTCCAGAACTTGTCCATTTCCTTGCCGGAGGACAGGGCCACGTCCACCAGGTTGATGGTCACAACGCCTTGATTAAACCGTCCGTAGTACTTGGGCTTTCCGTTTTCGTCGATGTAGGGGGTTAGGAAGGAGCGGCAGCCCATGCAGGTGTAGCACTGACCGTCGCCGTTGGCATCCACTTTCAGCTCCTTCATCTTCTTCTCGCTGATATAGTCGGGTACCATCCGCTTGGCGGTACACTGGGCAGCCAGACGGGTCAGATACCAGTAGGGGGTACCCTCTGTCACATTATCCTCCTCAAGCACATAGATTAGCTTGGGGAAGGCCGGTGTGATCCATACGCCCTTCTCGTTTTTGACACCCTGGTAACGCTGGCGGAGCATCTCCTCAATGATGAGAGCCAGATCTTTCTTCTCCTGCTCGTTCCGTGCCTCGTTCAGATACATAAATACGGTGATGAAAGGTGCCTGTCCATTGGTGGTCATAAGGGTAACCACCTGATACTGAATGGTCTGTACACCACGGCTCACTTCGTCACGGAGACGATCCTCCACCAATTTGCTGAATATCTCCTCGGTGGGGTTCACACCCAGCGCTTCCAGCTCCTTGCGGACACCCTTGCGGATCTTCTCACGGCTGATCTGAACAAAGGGGGCAAGATGGGTGAGGCTGATGGACTGACCGCCGTACTGATTGGAGGCCACCTGGGCGATGATCTGGGTGGCAATGTTACAGGCAGTGGAGAAGGAATGGGGCTTCTCAATCAGGGTACCGGAAATCACGGTTCCATTTTGCAGCATGTCATCCAGGTTTATGAGGTCACAGTTGTGCATATGCTGTGCGTAGTAGTCGGAGTCATGAAAATGGATGATACCCGCATCATGGGCATCCACGATATCCTTGGGCAGCAGGATGCGGCTGGTAATGTCTTTGGATACTTCGCCTGCCATATAGTCACGCTGCACGGCGTTGATGGTGGGGTTCTTGTTGGCGTTCTCCTGCTTGACTTCTTCGTTGTTGCACTCAATGAGGCTCAGAATCCGGTCGTCCGTGGTGTTGGACTGGCGCAGAAGACTTCTTGTGTAGCGGTAGGTAATGTACTCCTTGGCAACCTCAAATGCGCCGTGGGCCATGATGGATTTTTCCACCAGATCCTGGATTTCCTCCACGGAGGGGCTGCGCCCCATCTCCTCGCAGCTGATCTCAACGCTCTGTGTGATCCGCCGAATCTGCAGCGGGGTCATACGCACGCTCTCTTCCACTGCGCTGTTGGCTTTTGTGATAGCTCTTTCAATCTTGCTGAGAATAAATGCCTCCTCAGCACCGTTTCGTTTAATGATTTTCACCTTAAAGATCCTCCTTGGGAAGATATACATTCCAGGGACTGGGTGCATCTTGGCAGAACAGTCCGGTCGACAAACTATTTGCCATTATACTACATATTGTGCTTTTTTCAAGTGCCAACTACAAAATATTCTCTATATTTTGTGGGACGGGATTTTTTTGGGAAAGATTCACAAAAGTTCTCATCCCTTTTTAGAAAAGCTCTTTCACATTTTTAATAGTCCGGAAAAGAAATGTTTGAAAATTGGACACAAGCATAGTATAATTTAAGAACGCTACCCATTTTGAAAATTTAAGGAGGCAATTGAATATTGAAGACACTTTTTGGAACCCTCCATAATGGTGAGCAGGTATCCCTGTATACACTGAGGTGCGGCCAGATGGTGGCCGAGGTGACCGATCTGGGGGCAACGCTGGTGCGCCTTTTCGTGCCGGATCGGCAGGGAAATGTGGAGGATGTAGTTTTGGGCTACGATGATCCCAATGACTATTTAAAAAACGATGGATTCCTGGGAGCTGTTGTAGGCAGAAATGCCAACCGAATCAAAAATTCCGCATTCGAGTTGAACGGAAAAGTCTACTCTCTTACCCCGAATGAAAATAAGAACAATCTGCACAGCGGACCGGATCACTACCATACCCGCATCTGGAAGACTGAGTATTACGATGATACAAAGGTGAGCTTCCTGCTGGAAAGTCCCCACGAAGATCAGGGCTTTCCCGGAAATGCTGTGATCCGTGTGGAATACAGTCTGGAGGCCGGGGGGATTCTGCGGCTGACCTACGATGCCATCTCCGATAGGGATACCGTGTTCAATCTGACGAACCACAGTTATTTCAATCTGGCCGGCCATAACAAGCCCGAACGGGCCATGGATCAGATGCTCAGCATGCCGGCACGGTTCTTTAACCCGGATGATGCGGAAAACATCCCCACGGGAGAGAGCCGCTCCGTAGAGGGTACACCTATGGATTTCCGCAGTCCCAAGGTCATTGGACGGGATATCGACCAGGATTATGATGCCCTCAATTTGCAGGGAGGCTACGACCACAACTTTGAAGTGTTCACAGATCCCTGTGCAATTCTGTCAGACCCGGTATCCGGGCGCACCATGGCAGTCTCTACAGATTGCCCCGGTGTTCAGCTCTATGCTGGCAATTATCTGGATAACGTGGGAAAAGAGGGCGTACACTATACAAAGCGCAGCGGCGTGTGTCTGGAGACCCAGTACTTCCCCAATTCCGTAAACCATGCGGAGTGGAAGCAGCCCTTTGTAAAGGCAGGAGAGCACTACCACAGTGTCACAAAGTTTACCTTTAAGTAAATCACGTACAAAAGAGCAGGAGTACAATCCTGCTCTTTTTCTTTGGCAAAAACGGTGTGACAATCCGGTTCTTGTCTCATACTGTTTGCACAGTCTTATGGTGTGTGCATAAACTGTCCTATAAGCAGTTGGCTTATTCTTAAAATCAAATCAGGAGGGATTCCTATGGCAGAGCGTTGTCAGGGATGTTCCGGATGCGGATCGGACGATCAGCGTCAGGCAATGTCCATTCACACTCGAAAAATTACCGACAGCTGTCGGGATAAGGATTGCATTGAGGATCTGCGTGTCTATCTGACCCAGTGCTCTCAGGCAATTCTGGACGAAAGCTCCAGCGCAAAGGTGCGGTGCGCAGATTTGCTCTATACCTATATCGATGTGGAGCCGGTTGCGTTTGACCATAAGCATTACTGCGTTGATGTAACCTTCTACTATCGGATTCTGGCAGATGCAGTGACGGAAAGCTGCCGTCCCATCACCCTTCACGGTTTGGCCGTGTTCTCAAAGCGGGCAGTGCTGTGCGGCGAGGACAGCAAGGCACATATCTTTACCAGTGATACAAGGCTCAATGACTGTGACGGCCCCAGCTGCTACAGTACCAATCGTCCTACCGCAGTGGTAGAGGTGCTGGACCCCATGGTTCTGGGCTCTAAGGTGCGCCAGGTCTGTGAGTGCAGCTGCGGCGAGAGCACTGTGGCACAGATCCCCAACTGTGTGTGCAAGATGTTTGATGAGAACCTGGTGTTAAACGGCGAGCAGCGGCGCCTGTTTGTAACGTTGGGCCAGTTTTCCATCATCCGCCTGGAGCGGGATGCCCAGCTGGTGGTGCCGGTGCTGGATTACAGCATTCCCTCTAAGGAGTGCTGCGACTCTCCCGGAGGCACGGAGGATCCCTGCGAGATGTTCAGCAGGATTCCGTTCCCCACATCCCAGTTTGCCCCCAGAGATTGTGACGGAAAATGCCAGCACGATGAACCGGGGTATACCACAACCTGCAATAACTAAAAAATATGCCGGAGGAAATTTCCTCCGGCATATTGCGTGGTTTACTGGCGCATGGCCCGTTTACGGGCAATGTTAATGGGACCTTCTGTCATATGGTTGATCCAGGCAAGACTCTTGCCGCAGCCATAGGCTACGCAGGAGCCGGGTTCATCCGCAAGAGAGCAGAGAATACCGGTGCGCTCCGTAAGCAGCTGATCGAGTCCCCAGATCTGGCTGCCGCCGCCGGTGAGCGTAATGCCGTTTTCTGCAATGTCGCCCACAAGCTCAGGAGAGGTGTTCTCCAAAACGGAAAGCACTTCATCCGCAATGGCCGCCGCAGGGCGCTGCAGGGCATCCAGAATCTCGGTGGAGGTAATGGTGACTTCACGGGGGATGCCGGTCTTAACCTCTCGGCCTTTGATTGACATGGCAGCATTGTCGGGCCGGGGCGCTACGCAGCCGATCTGGATTTTCACATCCTCAGCGGTGGACGGACCGATAATCATGCCGTATTTATGGCGCACATACCGGGCGATCACCTCGTCGAAGGTGGTGCTGGAGAGATTCATGGAAGAGGAGGAGGCCACGCCGTTCATGGACAGTACGGCGATATCCGTGGTACCGCCGCCCACGTCCACAACCATGTGTCCGTTGGGGCCTTTGATATCCAGACCGGCTCCCAGACCGGCAGCCAGAGGCGCTTCAATCAGGTACACACGGCGGGCACCGGCCTCTGTGGCGGCATTGATGACGGTACGCTCTTCCACCTCGGTGATGCCGCTGGGCACACTTACCACAACACGGGGTTTCGGGGTAAACCAGCTGGACTTGGAGGCGGCACGGAACAGTTCCAGCAGCATCTTGACCGTTAATTCGTGGTCGGATATGATGCCCTCCTTCAGAGGGGACATGGCAACGATGTTGCCGGGGGTTCTGCCCATCATATTGCGGGCGGAGGCACCGACCTGCAGGATCTTGCCGGAGTTTTTATCCACGGCTACAACAGAGGGCTCACGAATGACGACACCCTTGCCGTCCATGTAAATTAAAATGTTGGAGGTACCTAAATCGATACCCAGGTCATTGGAAAATAATTGCATACTGTTCACCTACATGTTTTCTTGGGAGTTTTTTCGTGGACTGCGGCAGCAACGGCAGCGGCGCTGACCTCCTTTGCTCCGGCAATCAATAGTGTTTTGGCACATTCCGATGCGGTGGCACCGGTCGTAATAATGTCATCCAGCAGTAAAATGCGCTTGCCTTGAATCGACGAAGGGTTTACCGCTCTGTATGCACCCAGCACATTTGCCCGCCGCTTGGCGCTGTCTTGGAGCCGGGACTGGGGCGGGGTGTTGCGGATCTTTTTGAGGGTCCTCACAGGGGAGATGCCCAGTTCCCGTGCCACAGCCCGTGCAAGCAGCTCAACTTGATCGTACCCACGCCGAAAGCGGCGCAGAGTCCCTACGGGAATCCACGTGAGGGTATCAAAATGATCCATTTCCTCTGTCTGCAATTTCATCGCCAAAAGCCTTCCGTAGGCGCTGGCGTAGCTGCGGCGGTTATGGAACTTGTACCGCAGAAGGCTGCTGCGTACATTGTCCTTATAATACCATACCGCAGTCCATCCTGCAAGAAAGGAAAGCTTGATTTTTGCGCCGGTGAATTCCGGTGCTTCCAGTCTGCAGCTGTGGCATAGATCCGTCTCCTCCTGCCCCAGAAGGCCGCTGCATAGAATGCATTTAGGCGGGAAGAGTAAGTTAAGAAGCCGTCTGAGCACATGCCTCATACTTTATCCTGCAGGCGCAGTTTGAGGCCTGTATACCGTCTTCCGGTTTTGGCGTTTTGGGTCATGGCGGCGATGGTGTCCTCCCGGCCTACGATCACCAGCAGCTCTCTTGCCCGGGTGATGGCGGTGTACAGCACGCTGCGGTTTAATAGGTAAGGGGAGCCGTTCCAGAGGGAGAGTACCACAGCACGGTATTCACTGCCCTGACTTTTATGTACCGTCATGGCGTAAGCAGGCTCCAGTTCATTCAGCTGGGTGAAATCATAATCCACAACCCGGTCATCGAAGAGAACTGTGAGGGTCTCCATGTTGGGATCGATTTGTTCGATCACGCCGATATCCCCGTTGAAGATACCAGCACCAATGGCACTGCCGTCGGATTTTTTCCACACGATGTCATAGTTATTCCGAATCTGCATGACCCGATCCCCCTCCCGGAAGGAGAAGTCACCGAACAGCCGCTCCTTTTTGGTGGGGGCAGCCGGGTTCAGACTGGTTTGCAGCAGTTTATTGAGGGATACGGTTCCGGCAGTTCCCTTTTTGGTGGGGGTGAGTACCTGGATCTGGTCAGAGGGGATCCCCATGTTTTTTGGAAGGCGTGTGGCGCACAGACCTTGGATGGTCTGGGCCACCTGTTCTTCGGTGCGGCAGGGCAGGAAGAAAAAGTCGTTTTTCACATCCCGCAGCTCCGGCAGCTGCCCGGTGTTTACCCGGTGGGCGTTCATAACAATGAGACTCTGCTGTGCCTGCCGGAAGATCTCCGTCAGACGGACCGTGGGCAGACATTCGCTGCGCAGCATGTCATGAAAGGGAAAACCGGGGCCTACCGGGGGCAGCTGATCCGGGTCACCTACCAGAATCAGCCGTGCATTTCCGGGGATGGCCTGGAGCAGACAGTGCAGCAGGCTGATGTCCACCATGGACATTTCGTCGACAATGACTGCATCGGCTTTTAAGGGCTCCTCTTCATTTTTAGAGAAGTACAGATTGCCGCTTTGGGGATCTACGGCGGCTCCCAGCAGTCTGTGAATGGTGGAGGCCTCCCGGCCTGTAACCTCCGTGAGCCGCTTGGCGGCCCGTCCGGTGGGTGCGGCAAGCAGACATTGAAAGCCCATCTGCTCATAAAGGGATAAGATACCATTTAATATAGTAGTCTTACCGGTACCGGGGCCGCCGGTAATAAGCAGCAGCCCACAGGTAGCCGCTTCCTCCAGCGCCTGCTCCTGCTGCTCTGAGTAGGAAAGACCGCTGTCTTTGGCGGCGGTGCGCAGTTTTCTTGTAAGGTGTGCAGGCTCCGGATAGTGACAGTCCGCAAAGGCCAGCAATCGGCGGCAGCAGGCCACCTCGGCCTCATAAAGTCCCGGCAGATACAATACAGAAATCCCGGCAAGACAGTCTTTTACCAGTCGTTCTGCCGCCATCAGCCGCCCAATGCTGGCTTTCACGGTATCGGCATCCACAGACAGCAGGGTTGCGGTTGCGGCTGTGAGCTTGTCTTCGGGCAGAAAGCTGTGGCCCGCATTTAAATTGTAGCGCAGTTCAAACAGAATGCCTGCATCTACACGGCGAGGGTCGTCTGCGGCAACTCCCAGATCGATGGCGAAGCGATCCACGGCCCCGAAGGGGGCCTCCAGCTCATCATCCATTAATAAATAGGGGTCATCGTACAGCAGCTCTATGGCGCTCTCCCCGTAGAGCTTGTAAGTCTTTACCGCAAGCTCTGCCGGAAGGTGATGGAGGGTAAAGAATTCCATCAGATGGCGCATACCAACCTGTAGGCGGAATGCCTCTCCGATGGCCCGGGCCTTGGCGGTGGAGATACCGGAAACCTGCGCCAGTCGCTCCGGTTCCCGCTCCATTACGAGCAGGGTCTCATCACCGAATTTTTCCACAATCCGGGTGGCCATCTTGGGGCCGATCCCCTTGATTGCACGGCCGGAAAGATATCGTAAAATTTCCATGGCGGTCTGGGGCATCATGCGCTCTAAAAACTCTGCCTCAAACTGGCGGCCGTAGCTGGAGTGGGTGGCCCATTTTCCTGTAACCATCAGTTGTTCACCCACAGTGGGCAGGGGAATGGTACCGACCACCGTGATCGTCTGCCTGTTTTCGGCGGCCAGACGCAGAACCGTGTAACCGTTATCATAATTTTGATACACAACAGCGGTAATGGTACCCTGTATAATTTCTAATTCCGGTTCGTTCAAAGGTTTTTCTCTCCTATTCTCTATCAGCTTAGAAACATCTTTACCTCACAGTTTACAATATTTTATTGCAAATGAAAAGCCTGTTTCGGAAAAAATTTTGTGATTCGTGAACAAAATAAAGAATTGGAAGTGAAATTGAATTAATTATTATATTTCCAAATATCTCTTGAAACTATTTGGACGATGCGATATAATGAGGTGGATAAAATCTAAAAAGCCGGGGAGCTGAGCAAAGCATGAAAGATCTCAATATGCTTGTGTGGCTGACCCAGCTGGGCCTATCTGTGGCGGCGCCTCTGGCAGGCTTTGTACTGCTGGCGGTTTGGCTGCAAAAGCAGTTTCAGTGGGGCGCCTGGGTTATCATTGCAGGGGTTGTACTGGGGGCGATCAGTGCCGTCAGCGGCCTGCGTATTACATTAAAAGCCATGGAAAGAATGGCGAAGGGAAAACCGGAGGACAAGCCGTCCGTCGGTTTTAACGATCACGATTGATTCCGGAGGGGGAAGCATGAGTTCCCGTAAAATTGTATTCAAGGAGACGGCCATCATTTTGATTGGCCAGGTGATTTGTGTAGGTGTCATGCTGGGTGTGTTTGCGCTTTTAAGCAAATTTGACCGCAGCGTGGTACTGGGAGGGGTTGCCGGCGGTTTATTGGCCACACTCAACTTCTTCTTTATGGCAGTATGTATGGATCTGGCCGCAGATAAAGCGGAAAAGCAGGATGTAAAAGGAGGACAGGCACTGGTGCGGATTTCCTATTTGGTTCGCATTATTGTACTGTTCATTGTTTTATTCGCCTGTGTCAAGAGCGAGTTATTCAACCTTTTCGCACTGCTCATTCCGCTGCTGTTTGTCCGCCCGACCCTTACTATAGCAGAGTTTTTCAGAAAGTCAGGTGAGAAAAAACAATGAATGTGAACGTCACCGGCGCGTATATCTATTTTACCATTCCCATCTTCGGCGGCATTGATATTACCCAGACAACGGTGTCCTCACTAATCGTCACGATCCTACTGTGTGCGGCAGCGGTTTTTCTGGGGAAGAACCTCAAAAAGCGGCCCGATGGAAAACAGGTGCTGGTAGAAAAAGGTGTTGCCATGCTCCATAACATGGTTGTGGAAACCATGGGAGAGCACAATGCCCACTGGACACCCTTCATCGGAACCATTTTCCTGTCCAGCCTTTGCGGTTCCTTTATCGGACTGACAGGATTTCTGCGTTCTTCTACTGCGGATCTGAGCTGCACACTGGTGTGGGCACTGATGGTGAGTGTCATCATCTGGTATCACAACATCAAGAACAACGGACTTTTGGGATGGCTCAAGGGCTTTACAGAACCGATTGTGGTGATGACCCCGATGAATATCATCGGTGAGATCGCGCAGCCGGTATCCATGGCATTCCGTCATTTCGGCAACGTAGCCGGCGGCGGTGTCATTACCAGTATTCTGTATCTGGCACTGAGCATGGTATCTGGTGTCGTGCTGAATCTGATTGCTTCCAGCGGCGTGGTGGTTTCTATTGTGCTGCTGGCAGTGAGCGCAGTGCTCTTTGTACTGTGGCGGAAGAAGAAAAAGGTTGTAAAACTGATATTCTGTATTCTGTCCGGTCTTCTGGGCCTGTTTGGTCTGTTGCAGGCAACGGGCGTCTTGTCCGGTGTCTGGCACTGGGTATTCCCGCAGTGCTGTCCTGTTATTTTGACTTTTTCTCCGGTTTCGTACAGGCTTATGTGTTCAGCTTGCTGACCATGGTCTATATCGCCGGAGCTTGCCCCGCACCTGCTGAGGCAGAACAAGGGCAATAAAAAGTGTAATTTCTAATCAATTTTATAAACAAAAATTAGGAGGAATTAATTATGGAATTGGGTTACTACATTATGAAGGCTGGCTGCGCGATCGGTGCAGGTCTGTGTATGGGTATCGGTGCTATCGGCCCTGGTATCGGCGAAGGTAATGCAGTAGGTAAGGCACTGGAAGGCATGGCTCGTCAGCCCGAGGCAGCAAGCTCTCTGCGTTCTACCATGATCATGGGCTGTGCAATCGCTGAGACCACCGGTATTTACTCTCTGCTGATTTCCTTCCTGATCCTGTTTGCAATTCACTAAGCTTCTTTCTCATTCTAGTAAGAAAGGGGCGAGGTAAGTGGAAGGTTTTGAAGAACTTCTCGGTGTAAATTTCTGGACGGCGCTGTTTGTGCTGCTCAATACGCTGATTGTATTTTTTGTAGCCAGAAAGTTCCTGTTCAATCCGGTGATGAACCTGATCCAGGAGCGTCAGAAGGATATTGACACCATGTATGCTCAAGCGGACTCTGCCAAGACCCAGGCCTGTGCTATGCAGGAAGAATATCAGCAGAAGCTCACAGCTGCGCAGGAGACTAGCGAGCGCATTGTGAAGGAAGCTGTTGTGCGTGGCCAGCATCGGGAAGAGGAAATTGTGCGTCAGGCGCAGCAGGAGGCGGATGCAATCCGGGATAAGGCTTCTGCGGATATTGCGCAGGAGAAAAAGAAGGCCATCAACGAGGCCAAAAATGAGATCTCCGGACTTGCGATGGCCATTGCCGGCAAGGTAGTGGGCCGCAGCCTGAACGATGCCGACCAGGCAGATCTGGTAGACAGTTTTATTGAGGAATTGGGTGAAGGTGTATGACCCAGATAGGAAATGTCTATGCACAGGGCCTGTATTCTCTTGCCAAAGAGGAGGGCCTGGAAAAAAATATGGTGCAGGAACTGAATACCTTGCAGCAGGTATTCGATGAAAATCCCCAGTTTACCAAGCTGCTCTCAGCGCCCAACCTGTCAAAGCAGGAGCGCTGCGGCATTTTGGATGAGAGTTTTCGGGGAAAAGTCCAGCCCTATGTGCTGAATTTCTTGAAGATTCTCACGGAAAAGGGATACATTCGATATTTTCCGGATTGCTGCGAGGCATTTGTTCGGCAGTATAATGAGGACAATGGAATCCTGCCTGTGCAGGCAGTCACAGCAGTTGCTCTGACGGATGCACAGAAGGAGAAATTGACGGGAAAATTGTCCCAGATCACAGGTAAAACCGTTGAGCTCCAGTGCCGGGTTGACCCGGATTGTCTCGGCGGCATTCGCCTGGATTATGACGGCAAGCGGGTGGACGGAACCGTGCAGAATCGGCTCCAGTCCATCGGCAAATTGCTGCAAAATACCGTACTTTGATCAAGAGAGTAGGTAAATTATGGAATTACGACCAGAAGAAATTACTAAGATAATCCGTAGTCAGATTAAGAACTACGAGAATAAATTGGAAACCAGCGAGACCGGTTCGGTTATCCTGGTAGGTGACGGCATCGCCAAGGTTTCTGGCCTGGAAAAGTGCATGGCTGGTGAGCTGGTAGAGTTCCCCAACGGCGCTTACGGTATGGCTCAGAACCTGGAAGAAGATACGGTATCCCTTGTTATTCTGGGTAATGATAACGGCATCAAGGAGGGCGACATTGTAAAGCGCACCGGACGTGTTGTTTCCGTACCCGTAGGCGAGGGCCTTATTGGCCGTGTCGTAAACGCTCTGGGCGAGCCCATCGACGGCATGGGTGACATCTCCGCCAAGGAATTCCGCCCCATTGAGATGCCGGCTCCCGGCATCATCGACAGAGAGCCTGTTAATGTGCCTCTGCAGACCGGTATCAAGGCCATCGACTCCATGATCCCCATCGGACGTGGTCAGCGTGAGCTGATCATCGGTGACCGTCAGACCGGTAAAACCACCATCGCAACAGATACCATCCTGAACCAGAAGGGTAAGGATGTGATCTGTATTTATGTTGCAATCGGTCAGAAGCGTTCTACCGTTGCACAGATCGTAAGCAACCTGACCCAGGGCGGCGCTATGGACTACACCATCGTGGTCTCCGCAACCGCCTCCGAGCTTGCCCCCATGCAGTACATTGCCCCCTATGCGGGCTGCTCCATGGGTGAGTATTTTATGCTCCAGGGCAAGGATGTGCTGGTCATTTACGATGACCTCAGTAAGCACGCTGTGGCTTACCGTGCCATCTCCCTGCTGATTCGCCGTCCCCCCGGACGTGAAGCCTACCCTGGCGATGTTTTCTATCTGCACTCCCGTCTTTTGGAGCGTGCAGCCCATCTGTCCAAGGAAAACGGCGGCGGCAGCCTTACAGCACTTCCCATCATTGAGACTCAGGCCGGTGACGTTTCCGCTTACATTCCTACAAACGTCATCTCCATCACCGACGGCCAGATCTTCCTGGAGACAGAGCTCTTTAACTCCGGCATTATGCCCGCTGTAAACCCCGGTATCTCCGTGTCCCGTGTCGGCGGCAACGCCCAGATCAAGGCCATGAAGAAGGTTTCCGGCTCCCTCAGAATGCTGTACTCCCAGTACCGTGAGCTCCAGAGCTTTGCACAGTTCGGCTCCGATCTGGATGCAGATACCAAAGCAAGACTTGCTCTGGGCGAGCGGATCGTGGCAGTGCTGAAGCAGATGAACAATTCCCCTGTAGAGGTTGCCCATCAGGTGTGCATTTTCTATGCAGTTACCAATGACTACCTAAAGGATGTTCCCGTTGAGAAGATCCCCGAGTTTGAGGAGCAGCTGCAGGAGCTGATGGAAAATCGTTACGAATCCGTGCTGCAGGCCATCCGTACCACCGGAAAGCTGGAGCAGGAGGCTGAAGAGGGACTGAAGGCTGCCCTTACAGAATTACTTTCCCGTTACGGGAAGGCAGAGTAAGGAGGGAGTTCCATCATGGCTGGTATTTCCACCAAGGAAATCAAAACCCGTATTCGGAGCATGGAAAGCACAAAGCAGATTACCAAGGCCATGGAAATGGTTGCCGCTTCCAAGCTCCGCCGGGCACAGGCTCAGGTGCTTTCATCCCGTCCCTATTTTGAGATTCTATATGAAACCATCAACGATATTGTAGAGACCAACCGGGATTTTTCCTCCCCTTATCTCACAAAGCGTGAGGTGAAGAAAACCGCTTATGTGGTGATCGCAGGTGACAGAGGCCTGGCTGGTGGCTACAACAGCAATATTCTAAAGCTGGTACTGTCGGAAATCGAGGGGAAAGATGTGGTCATTTTGCCCATCGGTAAAAAGGCAGTGGACTTTTTCCAGTTCCGCCAGTTTCCCATCATGACCGATGCCTACAGTGAGGCAGGGGAACTGTCCATGGGTGACTGCTTCAGTATTGCAAAGCAGCTGTCCAAGAAGTTCCTGGCCGGAGAGCTGGATGAGATCCATGTGGCATTTACTACGTTCGTCTCCGTTCTGTCTCAGACACCGGCCTCCCTGCGGCTTCTGCCCCTGCTGCGGCAGGAGACAGGGAAAGAGGGAAAGCTGGAAAGCGATGTGATTTACGAGCCGGACAGCGAAACCGTATTTCGTGAAATTGTTCCCGAGTATTTGGGCGGCATTTTGTATGGTGCTCTTTGCGAAAGCCGGGCGGCTGAGCAGGCAGCACGGCGGACAGCGATGGACTCGGCAACCCAGAATGCTGACGAGATGATCGATCAGTTAAGCTTGCAGTTCAACCGGGCTCGTCAGGCGGCCATCACTCAGGAAATTACAGAAATTGTTGCAGGCTCCTAGAGCCTGCCGCATACAAGGAGTTGAATCCAATGGCAAATAATATAGGAACTGTGATCCAGGTAATGGGTCCTGTTCTGGATATTCGTTTTTCAGAAGGGCATCTTCCGGAATTGCTGTCTGCAATCGAAATTTCCCACGGCGATCAGACAGTTGTAGCAGAGGTTGCCCAGCATGTGGGTGACAACGTGGTTCGCTGCGTTGCCATGAGTTCTACCGACGGCTTGCAGCGTGGCGTGGAGGCTGTGGATACCGGAAAGCCCATCACTGTGCCTGTAGGCGAGGAGTGCCTGGGCAGAGTGTTTAACCTGCTGGGCCAGACCATTGACGGGGGAGAGCCTGTGAAGGCTCAGGAGCAGTGGCCCATTCACCGTGCCGCTCCCTCCTATGATGAGCAGGAAGCCGCTACTGAGATCCTGGAAACTGGCATTAAGGTTATCGATCTTATCTGCCCCTACGCAAAGGGTGGTAAAATCGGTCTGTTCGGCGGCGCCGGTGTTGGCAAGACGGTTCTGATTCAGGAGCTTATTTATAACATCGCCACCGAGCACAACGGCTACTCTGTATTTACAGGTGTCGGCGAGCGTACCCGTGAGGGTAATGACCTGTTCCGTGAGATGACGGAGTCCGGCGTTATTAAAAAGACCGCCATGGTCTACGGCCAGATGAACGAGCCCCCCGGAGCACGTATGCGTGTCGGTCTGTCCGGTCTTACCATGGCTGAGTACTTCCGTGATGTAAAGCATCAGGACGTGCTTCTGTTTATTGATAATATCTTCCGTTTCACACAGGCCGGTTCCGAGGTGTCCGCACTGCTGGGCCGTATGCCTTCCGCCGTTGGCTACCAGCCTACGCTGGCAACCGAAATGGGCGCTCTGCAGGAGCGTATCACCTCTACAAAGAACGGCTCCATTACCTCCGTTCAGGCGGTTTATGTGCCTGCTGACGACTACACCGACCCGGCACCTGCCACCACCTTCGCCCACCTGGATGCAACCACAGCTCTGGATCGTGGCATTGCCTCCCTGGGTATTTACCCCGCAGTTGACCCTCTGAACTCCTCCTCCCGTATTCTGACCCCGGAGATCCTGGGCAAGGAGCACTACGAGACCGCTCGCGGCGTTCAGAGAATTCTGCAGCGCTATAAGGAACTGCAGGACATCATCGCCATCATGGGTATGGATGAACTGAGCGAAGAGGATAAGATGACGGTTAACCGTGCCCGTAAGGTGCAGAGATTCCTGTCTCAGCCCTTTGCGGTTGCTGAGCAGTTTACCGGCTATCAGGGCAAGTACGTGCCTCTGAAGGAGACGATCCGTGGCTTTAAGGAAATCATCGAGGGTAAGCATGACGATATCCCCGAGTCCTATTTCCTGTTTGCCGGTTCCATCGATGATGTGGTGGAAAAGTGGAAGGGTGAGAACAAATGAATTCGTTCCCATTAAAAATCGTGACCCCTGACGGTCTGGCCTATGACGGACAGGCCCAGGAGATCGTGGTGCGCACCACCACCGGCGATTTGGGCATCCTGGCAGGCCACATCAACTGTATCGCTCCTCTGGGAATGGGACAGGCGCTTGTGGTCATTGACGGAAAAAAACGCTATGGAGCCTGTATCGGCGGCATGGTGTCTGTACTGAACGGGCAGGTCACTTTGGTTCCCACTACTTTTGAGTGGGCAGAGAATATCGACGTGAACCGTGCGGAGGCCTCCGGCAAACGTGCGCAGGCGGTTCTGGATAACAAGTCTTCCAGTGACGTGGATCTGCGCCTTGCACAAGCACGGCTGAAGCGTGCGCTCATTCGTACAAGCGTTGCAACACGTAAGCCTATGTAAAACCGCATAGCATTTCGTACAGGAATTATTTGTAAAGGGATCGTATCGATTTGATACGATCCCTTTTCTCATGGGGTATATTATTTGCAATATCCCGTGTTTTCGCAGATACGGCATATCCTGAACCGTCGGGGAATGGGGCTTAGGGCGTACCCGATTGCCCCAAAGTGTCAGTTCTGGAGATAGAAAACTCTCCGGGCTTCCTCTGTCCCGGGACACTCCGGGGAATCTGCGGAAAATAGTCCATACAGATTTCCGGCACGCTTTTCAAGCTCCCAGTACGGGTGGTCAAACGCTTCCCCGGCGTTGATAAACCGCCCGGACAGACGGGCCTTCTTCAGAATACCCCGGCCCCGGTCATTAAAGGCCAGTACCCGGACATAGGGGGACGGTGCCTGCAAATCCGCCTCTGTAATGCCCAAAAAGGCGCAGAGCACCATCCGATCCAGGCGTGTGCGTGTGTAGCGCTTGGACTTTGTGGCGGTGAGAATCTCCTCCAGGGTGGAGAATTTACGGCAGTTGTGCATCAGCTTGCGCCAGAGCCCCTCCGAGCCGTAGGGCAGAGCTTCAAAGTCCCCATCGGTCATGGTGCGCAGCTTTGCCAGTACGGATCGCTCACCAAAATGCAGTGCATGCAGGGGAGTATTTTCAAAACAGCAGCGGGTTTCCCTGGGTACGTAGTCCAGCCAAAGACCACTTTGCAGCATCATGGCACGGACAGCGGTTGCGGAAGGGTTTTCTTCATCTGCTGCGGTGCTGTGATAGTTTCCCTGCCGCAAAATGGGCATGGGGACCATGGGGCTGTTCTGGGAGAGGATCGCCTTGCAGTACTCTGTTGCTAAAATATCGTTGGGATTTGAAAGGGGAACAGAGGAATGCCCCATTGCCAGCAGGGCTGCCTGCCTGGCAGCCGGAAAGGACAGGCCCTTGCTCAGCTGATCTGCAAGGGCCTGGGAAAACTGCTCCGACAGCAGTGCTCGTGCGGTGGCCATAAAGCAGGTTGCATCCGGTGTCTCGGCGCCAAAACAGAGCCGGTCACAGAAACCGCCCAGGATCCGCACGCCCTCGGATGCAAAGCCCTCGGCAGAGGACAGAGCGGCCGGGATGGGCAGCTCCAGTACCAGATCCGCTCCGGAGAGAATGGCAGCCTTTGCCCGAAGGGATTTATCCACAATGGCAGGTTTTCCCCGCTGCACATAATTTCCGCTCATGAGACAGACGATACTTCCCTCAGGATCCGCTCTGCGCACCATATCAAGCTGCTTTTTATGTCCCAGATGCAGGGGGTTATACTCGCAGATGATTCCGGTAATACCCATGCTATTTCTCCTTTTTGTAAAAAAGTTTCGTTTGGGGCTTGAGAAAATTGGAAATATATTATAGAATGTAAGTTGCTATGGTAATATTACCACATACAACAAGAAAAGAAAAACATTTTATTTTAGGAGGACGATTCCAATGAATGTTCTGGTTATTAATGCCGGTAGTTCTAGCCTTAAGTACCAGCTGATGAACCCCGAGACCGGTGATGTATCCGCCAAGGGCCTGTGCGAGCGTATCTATATTGACGGCCGCCTCACCCACAAGGTTGGTGACAAGAAGGTTGTTAAGGATATTCCCATGCCCAGCCACTCTGAAGCAATCACCGCTGTTCTGGAGATCCTGCAGGATCCCACCGATGGCGTTATCAAGTCTGTTGATGAGATCGATGCCGTTGGACACCGTGTTCTGCATGGCGGTATGAAGTTCTCCGATTCCTGCATCATTGACGATGCTGTTATTAAGGCCATTGAGGATTGCATCCCTCTGGGACCTCTGCATAACCCTGCTAACCTGATGGGCATCCGTGCCTGCCAGGCTGTTATGCCCAAGACCCCCCAGGTTGCTGTGTTCGACACCGCCTTCCACATGACCATGCCTCCCAAGGCTTACCGCTACGCTATCCCCACTGAGTACTATGAGAATGATGACATCCGCCGTTACGGCTTCCATGGCACCTCTCACAAGTATATTGCCCGCCGTGCTGCCGCTCTCGTCGGCAAGACCGATTTCAAGATGGTCAACTGCCATCTGGGCAACGGTTCTTCCATGTCTGCTGTTATGAACGGCAAGTGTGTGGATACCTCCATGGGCCTGTCTCCTCTGGCCGGTGTTCCTATGGGCACTCGCTGCGGCGATATCGATGCCTGTGTTGTGCAGTTCATCTGCAACAAGTACAACATGAGCGTGGATGACTGCCTCACCATGCTGAACAAGAAGTCCGGCGTTCTGGCTCTGTCCGGCGTTTCTTCCGACTTCCGTGACCTGGAAAAGGGCGCAGAAGAGGGCAATGAGAACTGCCATCTGGCTCTGGACAAGTTCTACTACGAAGTAGCCAAATACGTTGGCGCTTATGCTGCTGCCATGAACGGCATTGACGTTCTGACCTTCACCGCAGGTGTCGGCGAGAACGGACCTTTGACCCGTCAGGCTGTCTGCGACTACCTGGGCTTCCTGGGTGTTAAGCTGGATCCCGAGAAGAACAAGCTCCGTGGTCAGGAAGTTTGCATCTCCACTCCCGATTCCAAGGTTCAGGTTTGGGTCATCCCCACCAACGAAGAGCTGATGATCGCTCAGGATACCGCCGAGCTGGTCAACGCTGCTAAGTAATTGAATGATAAAAGGGCGGAGGAGTCTCCGCCCTTTCGTTTTTGGAGGAAGTATGGAACATGTTTCTGAGCGCTTTTTGCGCTATGTGAGTTTTGATACCCAGTCCGACGAGGCATCGGACTCCTGCCCGTCCACCCCAAAGCAGAAACTTTTAGGAAAAGCCCTGGTGGAAGAGATGCAGGCCATGGGGATTTCGGATGCGTTCATGGACGAAAACGGCTATGTATACGGTACCGTTCCGGGGGATCCGGAGCTGCCTGTGATCGGCCTCATTGCCCATATGGACACCGCTCCCGATGCATCCGGTGCCAATATTAGGCCCAGAGTGGTGGAGTATCACGGCGGTGACATCTGCTTAAATGAGGAACTGGGGATTTATCTGAGAGAAAGCGAGTACGAGAGCCTAAAGGCCCATCACGGAAAGCATCTGATCGTGACCGACGGCACAACCCTGCTGGGCGCTGACGATAAAGCGGGTGTCGCGGAAATCATGACAGCCGCCCAGATCCTTCTGAGCAGCGGTCAGCGGCATGCCACACTGAAAATCGGCTTTACCCCCGATGAAGAGGTGGGCAGAGGTGCCGACAGATTCGACGTAAAGGGCTTTGGTGCGGAATATGCCTATACGGTAGACGGCGGCACCGTGGGCTTTATGGAGTATGAGAACTTTAACGCCGCCGGGGCTAAGGCAGTGTTTCACGGTCTTAACATCCACCCCGGCTCTGCCAAGGATAAAATGGTCAATTCCCAGCTCATTGCCATGGAGTTTCAGGGGCTGCTGCCTGTCCACCAGCGCCCGGAGTCCACAGATGGCTATGAGGGCTTTATCCATCTGACAGATATGCAGGGAGCCGTGGAGCAGTCCACCCTGCGGTATATTATCCGGGATCACGATATGGATAAATTCCAGCAAAAGAAGGCACTGATGGAAAAAACTGCCGCCTATCTGAATGAAAAATACGGCCCGGGAACGGTGGAGCTGACCATTCGGGACAGCTACTTCAACATGCGTGAGAAGATCGAACCCTGTATGTATGTGGTGCAGCGGGCTATGAAGGCCATGGAAAAGGTGGGCATGAACCCGAAGAATGTGCCGGTACGTGGCGGCACAGATGGCGCAAGACTCTCCTTTGAGGGGCTGCCCTGTCCCAATCTCTGCACCGGCGGTGAGAATTACCACGGTCGGTTTGAGTATATCCCGGTAGAGGATATGGAGCTGTGTACCAATATGCTGGTAGAGATTCTGAAAATGTCATGATAAAACCGTCTCCGATTTAATCGGAGACGGTTTTCGTTTGGAAGCTGCCCAACTGCTGGTACAGTCCGATGACACCGTGTATGCCCAGCGCTTTTGCTTCCTCTAAAAGAAGCGCCAATTGGTGTTTGTCTCGCTGAAGTGTAAATTTTGCCTGCTGCCGGGATGTGCTGATTTTGTATGTGCAGTGAAGAGTGGGCTCTTCCCATGGAAAACGCAGAGTTTCCCCAAAGGGGAGACCGTCGATTTTGCAGCCGTCCTTTGTAAGCGTAAGCTCCTGCATATCAAGAGCGGCCTCCAGCCAGATTTCACGGCCGCACCAGGGAGCCAGGTATTTGGTAAGGGGAACGTAAAGGGGAGGGGCGGACAAAAATACGGGGCAGCAATAGGGTTTTGCGTACCCGTCGGACACAAGAACCGGGCAGGTGAGGGTTTGCAGGATGCTCTCTGTCAGTGCCAGAGTCCGGGGGTCCGGAGACCGCTGAAAATCCAAAACAATTCCGGAAAGATTCCAGTTTTCCTGCGCATCCTGCAATTCCCGGGCAATCTGCTGGGGGTCATGTCCCTCAAAGGGAGTGCTGTCATTTACGATGAGCAGGGCATTTTCCGGAAGATACTGGGGGAAATTGGACAGACCTGTGCCGCATGGGGAAAAATGACAGGCCATCCACGCAACTTCCGGTGGGACTGCCGGGGCATTCTCTATCTCAGAGGCCGTCATGGCAAGATAGAAAGGCAAAGCCATGGACAAATTACTCCTTCCGTGTTATAATGCTTGGGCAAATTTAGTTCTTTGATACACTATGAAAGTGGGTGCGGATTTATGAATTTTCCACTGCTTCCTGTGCTGATGACCGACAGCCTTACGGATTTGACCCCTGAATTTTTGCAGAAAAACGGAATTCGGCTGCTGATGATGGATTTTGACAATACCATTGTGCCCTATACAACCGATGTGCCCACAAAAGAGATGTCAGCGTGGCTCAGCAAGATGCTTTCTTCCCGGATTCAGCTTTGCGTGGTATCCAACAGCCACAATGACCGGGTGAAGATTTTCTGCGCCCAGCAGGGGCTGGACTGCATCACCCACGCCAGAAAACCCTTCTCCAAGGGAATCAACCAGTGCCTCCAGAAGTACGGGCTTTCCGGTGAGCAGTGCGCCCTGGTAGGGGATCAGATATTTACCGACACGCTGGGGGCCAATTGCGCCGGTGTCCGCTCGATCCTGGTGAGGGCCATTCACAACCACACGTTTTGGCTGAAACTGCGCCATGTGGCGGAGCTGCCCTTTATCTTTTTGGCAAGAAAAAGAAGAATCGGGAAAGAATAAGAGGGATATGCGTGCGCAGAGCAGGGATTTGGATCCGGCCTTTTGTGTATTCTATAAAAAATTGCGTTTTACCCTTGAAAAAACCGAGTTTTTCGGTTAGAATATATAAGTCGAGTTATGAACACATTTAGCCCCCATATGGGGAGCGTTTTAGGAGGATAAGATAAATGATTTCTGTAAGTGATTTCAGAAACGGTGTTACCTTTGACATGGACGGCAAGGTCATGCAGATCATCGAGTTCCAGCATGTTAAGCCCGGTAAGGGCGCTGCCTTCGTTCGCGTGAAGATGAAGAACGTCATCACCGGCGGTGTCACTGAAACCACCTTCAACCCCAACGACAAGTACCCCACCGCTTACATTGAGCGCAAGAAGATGGAGTACTCCTACAGCGACGGTGATCTGTACTACTTCATGGATGGTGAGACCTATGAACTGATCCCCATCGAAAAGAGCGCACTGGATGACACGTTCCGCTTTGTTAAGGAAAATGACACCTGCACCATCATGAGCTATAAGGGCAACGTTTTCGGCGTGGAAGCTCCCCGCTTTGTAGACCTGGTCGTTACCTCTACCGAGCCTGGCTTTGCCGGCAACACTGCCACCAACACTTTGAAGCCTGCTACCTTGGAGACCGGTGCTGAGATCAAGGTTCCTCTGTTCATCAACGAGGGCGAGAAGATCAACATCGACACTTCTACCGGTGAGTACCTGGGCCGTTCCAAGGGCTAATAAGGAGAATATTATGACGATTTCTGAAAAGTCCGCCTACCTGAAGGGGTTAATGGATGGCTTGGATCTGGATACTGAGAAGGCTGAGGGCAAGATGATTTCCGCAATCGTGGAGCTGCTGGGTGATGTAACCAAGAAGCTGACCGATGTGGAGGATACCACCATTGCCATCTCTGACGAGCTGGATGAGATCGAGGAAGATCTGGACGCCATCGAGGATTACATTCTGGACGAAGAGGATGACTACGACGATGACTTCGACGACGAGGACGACTTCGACGATTATGAAGACGAAGACGAGGACTACGGCGACGAGGGCTTTGACTTCGGCGACGAAGAGAGCACAATTTACGAAGTAAAGTGCGCTTGCGGCAATGTCATCAACTTTGACGAGGAAACCCTGGAAGAGGGCAGCATTGTATGCCCCCAGTGCGGTGAAGTTCTGGAGTTCTCTTTTGACGATGAGGAAGACGAGGACCAGGAATAATCCGGGCGTTTGAAGGGCGCATTTTGAGGCCCTGTACAAGTTGAAATTCGTTCCTGTTGAGAGCGGCTGTACGAAGGTACAGCCGCTCTTTTTTGTCATTCTGAGCACAGCGGAGGATTTTAAAAAGATTCTTCGGGCAGTTTTGCACCCTCAGAATAACAGAGGCACCTGTGCCATCCTAAGCGCAGCGAAGGATCTTAGGAAAAAATTTTCGGATCCCTCAGAAAGACATACTATGAAGCAGGAACCCCCGAAAGAGTTCCTGCCTGTGATGCCGCTGGTGGGTGGCGAAGAAATTTTCGTTAGCTGTGGCGGTTGCTGGAATTGCATAAAAGAGATGTCCCAATCGGAGTTCCAATGTGCTTATTGCGTCTCCACTGTGGAGGGGTTCCGTCATCTCCCCAATATTCGTCTATGGAGGAAATCTTGTCATCTATGATGCGCATAAAAGAAGTGACATGGCACGAAATTTTTTCATCGCGTGAATACACATGAACCACTGTAATTATCAAATTGGGTAATTTTTCAATTCGTTCAATCTCGCCGTCCCAGCTGCCAGGGTATTCGCAATTTGCTCTGATGAATTCCTCAACAGTAAAATGCTCGTTGGTGTTGTGCCAGTTCACAAAGGCATCTGGGTGAAAAAATGCTTTCATTGCCTCCGGTTGCTGCGATAAGGCAGCTTTCCAATAGCCGTTTATGTCCATATTTTACCTAAAGTCCTCCTGCTTTTAGATCACTCCATTATACTATAGGGATCGGCATTTTGCCATATGCATTTTACATCCACAGTCGTACCGTTAAAGAGGCCATGAAAAAGCCTACAAAGTCCGCAAACAGTGCAGCCGGAATGGCGTAGCGTGTCTTTTTAATGCCCACAGCACCAAAATAAACGCTGATGGTATAAAAGGTTGTCTCCGTGGAGCCCAGCATAACCGCAGCGGTTCTGCCGATTTGCGAATCCACCCCGTAGGTGGTCATAAGCTCCGTACCCACAGCCAGAGCGGCGCTGCCGCTGATGGGGCGGATCAAAACCAGCATGGCAGTCTCCGGCGGTATGCCGAAAAACTGAAAAAAGGGGGAGAGAAATCCGCTGAGGACTTCTACCGCTCCCGATGCCCTCAGCATACTCACGGCTGTGAGCAGAAGGATCAGAGCCGGAACCAGCGTAAGGAGCATCTTCAGCCCCTCTGCGGCACCATCCAGCAGCAAATCATAGGCGTTTTCCCGCCTGTGAAGGGCAAGACAGGAGGTAAGCAGCAGGAGCATAGGAACCATGTAGTCGATCATCTGCGCCAGAGCCTCCCCAGAAGCCATGCGGCCGTTACCCCCAGACCGGCAGAGCAAAGGCTTGTGACCCAAACACAGGGTAGGATGTCGAAGGGGGTTGCACAGCCCAGAGCGGTGCGGACAGCAGCCACATTGGCAGGAATCAGCTGAATGGAGGCGGTGTTTAATACCACCAGTCGGCACAGCTCATCTGTGGCGACTGTGGGACGGGTTTTGTCCTGCAGAAGTCTGGCAGACTGAATTCCCATGGGGGTGGCAGCGTTTCCCAGACCGATGAGATTTGCGCAGACATTGGCGCTGAGACATCCGGCAAGGGCCGGATTCTGCTGAAAGGATGGGAAGATCCGCCCCAGTACCGGCCGCAGCACACGGGAGAGCCAGAAGGTGATGCCTGCCTTTTCCATCAGCTTTCCCACCCCGGTCCACAGGCAAACAGAGCCTGCCATGGACAGCACCAGATGAAATCCTGCCTGAGCACCCTGGGGAATTGCGGCCGCCAGGGCGCTGCCGTTTCCCAGCAGCAGAGCAAAAATCACGGAGACAGCCACAAGACCTGTCCAAATCCAACTCATAACCATTTGCATCCCTCCCCCAAAACACTATGCGCAATGGGTGAAAACATTCCGCAGCGGTGTCATTATCCCAAGCAAAGCGAAATATCTAAAGATTCTTCGGATGCTCTGCGCTCTCAGAAGGATACGGATTTCAGACAAAAAATTCCGCAGCAGATTCTTCTGCTGCGGAATGATTTTTAATTTTGAAGAGCTGCATCATACACTAGGTTTTTGGGCATGTTCAGCTCCTTGGCGGTTTGCTTTACCGCATCCTTCCGGCTCATGCCGCCCTCCATCAGCTGGGCCACCCGTGCGGCGGCATCTTCTTCGGTGGCTGCTGTCTCTGCCTCTGGCTCTGCGCCTGCAACCACAAGGACGTATTCCCCCTTGGGAGGCTGCTGGGTGTAAAGCTCGATGGCACCGCCCAGAGTGGTGCGGATGACCTCCTCATGGAGTTTCGTCAGCTCCCGGCACAAGCTGATGGGGCGCTCGGCGCCAAAGACCTGGGCCATATCCTGTAGGGTGCTCATGAGCTTGTGGGGGGCTTCATAGAAAATCATGGTGCGCTGCTCTTTCTGGAGAGAGTCCAGATGCTCCCGACGGCTTTTTTTCGCGGTGGAGAGAAAGCCCTCGAAGCAGAAGCGCCCGGTGGACTGACCGGAGATGCTGAGAGCCGTGATAACGGCACAGGGGCCGGGGATTGCGCAGACGGTGATCCCGGCGGCGGCACACTGCTTTACCAGGTCTTCCCCCGGGTCGGAGATGGCAGGAGAACCTGCATCGGACACCAGGGCGCAGGTCTCCCCGGCCAGGATCCTGTCCACAATGAACTGTCCCTTTTGCGCCTTGTTGTGCTCATAGTAGCTCACAAGGCTTTTTTTGATACCTAAGTGATTGAGGAGCTTTAAGCTGACTCTGGTATCCTCTGCGGCGATAAAATCCGCCTGTTCCAGGGTTTCCCGGCAACGGGTGGAGATGTCTCCCAAATTGCCGATGGGGGTGGGAACCAAATATAACATGCCTGCCATTGGGAACCTCCTATTGATGGTATAGATTTCGGTAGTAATCTGTGGGGGAATCCTCACAGTCGTATAAGCTGGCCTCCTCCCAGGCAAGACCCGGCTTTCCGCCCTTGCGGC
>RCNI01000478.1_pt1 | contig 24554 bp, 15 predicted proteins | sample 2041151 | NCBI WGS metagenome assembly RCNI01 (sample SAMN09708214, study PRJNA481090) | feces metagenome | isolation source: feces | place: Antarctica: Albino Rookery | reverse complement strand
GGCTTTCTTCTGACGAATTTTCACCTAAAACGATGTAAGTGCATGTCATTTCCAACCGTTATGGATTTGAAAAAATTTTCAGATTTTTTTGACGAAAAATAAGACAACTTCGAAAGTTGCCCGAAAAATGCCAAGTTCTTCGACAAATCTCGTTGAAAATAGACCTTGTCTTGCCATTGCATATCCTTCATTACATTATAATATATATATTTGCATGTCACAAACACATATAATACACCAAGAACACTCAACACTTGACATGACAATATGAGAAAATTCATCCACAACTTGACCCAAAAAGGAATTGCCGCCAGTCTACTGCTAGCTTGCATCTCCTCTCCTGCACAAGAACCGCTAAAAGGATTCCGTTATGCGAAAGAAACCGCTCCACAAGGAAACGAATGGGAAAACCCTGAACTCATCGCCTTGAACAAAGAGCAACCGGTCGCCTGGTTTTTCAATTTCCATGACATCAAATCCGCCCGCACTATACTTCCAGAAAATAGCAAATGGTGGAAAAGCCTAGATGGAGAATGGTCTTTCCATTGGTCAGCGAATCCCTCCGAAAGACCTGCTGACTTCCACCAGTCCAACTTTGACTATAGCCAATGGGATAAAATCACAGTACCATCCAATTGGAATCTGGTCGGACTGAAAAAAGATGGTTCTCAGAAATACGGTACCCCCATCTATGTCAACCAACCGGTCATCTTCTATCACGAGGTCAAAGTGGACGACTGGAAAGAAGGCGTCATGAGGACTCCTCCTGCCAACTGGACCACCTACAAGCACAGAAATGAGGTCGGTTCCTATATGAAAGAGTTCAGTCTTCCCCGCAAGTGGCAGAACAAGGAGATCTTCCTGCATTTTGACGGAGTGGACTCCTTCTTCTATCTTTGGGTCAACGGACAATATGTTGGTTTCTCCAAGAACTCCCGCAACACCGCCAGCTTCGACATCACTTCCTATCTGAAAGAGGGGAAGAATACGGTAGCGGTGGAAGTGTACCGCAGTTCAGACGGCTCCTTCCTGGAAGCGCAGGACATGTTCCGTCTGCCAGGAATCTATCGTTCCGTCTATCTGACTGCCAGATCCAAGACTTCCGTCAAGGATCTTGTCGTCATTCCGGAGCTGAATTCAGGCAACCAGAAGGGCGTGCTGCACATCAAGAGCACCCTCAAGAATTATCTGCCAGAGGACAAGAACAACTATACCCTCACCTACTCCCTCTATGCCAACAAGCTCTATTCAGACAAAACTTCCAATTCTCCGGTTGCCAAGGCTTATTCCATGCCTTGCTTCATTCCGTCCCAGCAGGAAACCCTCTGCGAGACCAAATTGACTCTGGAGCATCCGAATCTGTGGTCTGCTGAAGAGCCGAACTGCTACACGCTGGTCGCTGAATTGAAGAACAAGCAGGGAAATGTGAAGGAAATCGTCTCCACCCTTGTCGGATTCAGAGAGATCGAAATCAGAGACACTCCGGCAGAACAGGACGAATTCGGTCTGGCCGGACGTTACTACTATTTCAATGGAAAGACCATCAAGTTCAAGGGTGTCAACCGGCATGAACACAATCCTGTCACCGGACACCATCTTTCCAGAGAAGACATGATGCAGGATGTCATCCTGATGAAAAAGGCGAACATCAACCATGTCCGCAACTGCCACTATCCGGACGATCCATACTGGTACTATCTCTGCAACCGCTACGGCATCTATCTGGAAGACGAGGCCAACATCGAATCACACGAATATTATTATGGTGACGCCAGCCTTTCCCATCCGAAAGAATGGGAGAACGCCCATGTCGCCAGAGTCATGGAAATGGTGCATGCCCATGTCAACCATCCATCCATCGCCATCTGGTCTCTGGGCAACGAGGCAGGACCTGGACACAACTTTGTCGAAGCCTACAACCATCTGAAGGAATTCGACGCTTCCCGTCCAGTACAATATGAAAGGAACAACGATATCGTCGACATGGGTTCCAACCAGTATCCTTCTATCCGCTGGACCAATGCCGCCGCTACCGGAAAACTGAACATCAAATATCCTTTCCATATTTCCGAATATGCCCATTCTATGGGAAATGCCGTAGGCAACTTGGCAGATTACTGGAAAGCTATCGAGTCTTCCAATTACATTTGTGGCGGTGCCATCTGGGACTGGGTGGACCAGGCTCTGTACAATTATACACCAGATGGCCGCAGATATCTCGCCTATGGCGGTGACTTTGGAGATTTCCCGAATGACGGACAGTTTGTCATGAACGGCATCATCTTTGCCGACAGAACTCTGAAACCTCAATATCACGAGGTCAAGAAGGTATATCAGAACGTTGCCATTTCTGTACATGACCTGGCAAAGAAAGAATTCCAGATCTTCAACAAGAGCTATTTCACAGACATGAGCAACTATCAGCTCAACTGGCAGCTGGTCAACAATGGAAAGACCATCAGTTCCGGTGGCACTTCCCTCGCCCCAATCGGACCGAGAGAGAAGAAAACTGTCCGGATCAACTATCCAGATGTGCCGAAACAGGGAGAAACCTTCATCAACTTCCAGTTTGCACTGAAGAAATCCCTGCCTTGGGCTGACAAAGGATATGCCCAATACGATGAACAAATTCTTCTGCAAAAAGCACAGAATCTTCCTTTAATTCAAGACAAATCATTTCCAAGACCATTTGTAGAGGAAAATGAGGATCAGATTTTAGTGAAGGGAGAGAAATGGTCAGTCCGTTTCAGCAACCGGACCGGCAATATCGAAAGTCTCGTCTATGACGGCAAAGAACTGTTCTCCGAAGGAAAAGGCCCCCGGCTCCATGCTTTCAGAGCATTCACAAACAATGACAACTGGATGTATGAAAGCTGGTTCCAAAATGGTCTCCACAATCTGCAGCAAAAAGCAGAAGGCAAAGCATCCGTTCAAGAGAACCTTGACCATTCGGTCACAATCAACTACCGAGTCGAAGTCCAGGCCCCTAACGGCGCAACCATCCATGGAGGGACCTCCTCTGGTCACAACACCATTGAAGAACATATCAGCCGGCCTTTTTCAAAAGAAGATTTCAGAATAGTCGCCAACCAGGCATGGACCGTCTATGGGGACGGTTCTGTCGAGCTGAGAACCAGTCTGGTTTCCAACCGACCCAATACTGTCCTACCACGCTTGGGATACATTATGGAACTGCCAGACAAATATCAAAAGATACGTTATTACGGAAGAGGACCGATTGCCAACTACAATGACCGGCGAACCAGCCAGAACATCGGTCTCTATGAAAGTACAGTCGATCAGGAATATGTTCATTTTCCAAAGCCACAAGAAATGGCCAACCATGAAGAATGTCGCTGGATCCAACTCTTCGACAACAACGGTTCCGGTGCTTCCTTCATTGCCCATACCCAATTCAGCACTTCTGTCTACCGTAACTCCGACCTGGAATTGACCTTGGCGTCACACGTCCATGAATTGCCGCAAACCGGGAAAATTTATCTACACTTAGACCAGATGGTAACCGGATTGGGAGGCAACAGTTGCGGACAAGGCGGTCCGATGGAACAGGACAAAACCTATGGTACGGAGACCACCTTCGGCTTCATCCTACGCCCAATCTCAAAAAATATCCAACAAGTTTGGGTCAAATCGGCACAGAAAGACCCGCAAATGCCATCTTTATAACAGAAAATGATTAATTTTGAATAGATAACAGTAAAACATTTGAAATGAAAAAAACACTATCATTGTTGATTGCCGGTATCATGGCAACCGGTTCTGTATTTGCCCAAGAGACTCCCGGGTGGATCAGGAAAAATGCCATTTCTCCTGATGGCGACAAAATTGCATTCTGCTACAAAGGGGATATCTTCGTTGTGGCAAGAGAAGGTGGAAAGGCCATTCAGATCACTTCCAACTCTGCATACGATTCCAATCCACTTTGGACAAAAGATGGAAAAAATATCATCTTCTCTTCAGACCGAGATGGTGCGGCAGATCTCTACATCACCTCCAACGAAGGAGGCGTACCTAAGAAAATCGAAACATTCGGTGGGAACAAAAAGCCTTTGGCCCTGCTGCCAGACGGAAGAATTGTCTTCATCGGAACCGTTCTCCAGGACGTCAACTATGGCGGATTCCCCAATGGCGCCCAGATTTATACAGTCGGACTCGAAGGCCAGAAACCAGAACTGATGACCTCCATGAAATTGCGTGCCATCTCCTTCAACAAAGAAGGACTTGCCCTCTATGAAGATGTCAAAGGTTTTGAAGATGTGTTCAGAAAACACCACACTTCTTCCGTCACTCGTGACATCATGCTCTACCAGCCTTCTGAAAAAGACAACGGAGCAGTCATTACCGGCAATGGTAAATTCACCCGCATGAGCGGCTACAAAGGAGAAGACACCAATCCAGTATTCGGTTCAGACGGAGATACCTTCTACTATTTGAGCGAAAGGGACGGCAAGACCTCCAATATCTGGAAAAGTTCCATTTCTGACCCGAAGAAGGTAGAACAACTGACTTTCGCAGAAAAGAACCCTGTCAGGTATCTGTCCATCTCTGACAATGACGTTCTTTCCTTCTCACTGAACGGAGAGCTTTATACCCTGACTCCAGGACAAAAAGAAAAGAAAGTGGAAATCAGCATCATCAAAGACAAGGAAGAAAAGGATCTCATCAAGATGTCTGTTTCCAAGGGCGCCAACGACATGGCTCTTTCTCCTGACGGGAAACAGATTGCTTTGATTATCAGAGGAGACGTCTATGTCGCTTCCCCTACTTACGGAACCACCAAAAGAATTACCAATACCGCTACTCAAGAAAGAGACATTTGCTTCTCTGAAGACGGACGCACTCTCTACTATTCCGCTGAAAGAAATGGAAACTGGGGCATCTACAAAGCCTCTCTGACAAACAAGGACGATCAGACATTCATCTACGCCCATGACTTCAAGGAAGAACTTTTCTCTGTTCCAGGAGAAACTTCTTTCCAGCCACAGGTTGCTCCGAACGGCAAATTCGTCGTCTATCTCAGAGACAGGAACGAATTGGTGATGAAGGAAGTGAAATCCAACAAGGTCACTTCTTTGCTCAAGAATGGTGCCTACTCCTATACTGATGGCGACCTGAGTTTCAAGATCAGTCCGGACAGCCGCCACGTCCTCTTCACCTATCACGGAGAAGGTGGCTGGAACAATGCAGATGTTGCATTGATTGAAATTGAAACAGGCAAACACATCAACCTGACCCAGAGCGGCTACTCCAACCAGAATTTCAAATGGGCCCTGGGCGGAAAGGCCGTCACCTATGAAAGTGACCGCAACGGTTACAGAAGCCACGGAAGCTGGGGGGCAGACACCGACATCTATATGATGTTCCTGGACGGCAAGGCAGTCACTGAATTCAATCAAGACAAAGAAGATGCTGAAGTAGCCCAGATGATTTCCGGAAAATCCGAGAAACAGCTGAAGAAAGAAGAAGAGAAAGCCAAGAAAGACAGCATCAAGAACAAGGTACCGGAAATCAAGCTGGATCTGGAGAACCGTTTCGACCGTATCTTCAGACTGACACCATCTTCTTCCAGACTGGGCGACTATTTCGTCAACAACAATGCCACCCAACTCTATTACATGTCACCTTGCGAGCAGGGCTTCGCCCTCTACAAGAGAGATCTGAAGAAAGGCAATGTCACTCTGGTACAGAAAGGCGTATTCGGTGCCATCTACCCTACCAAGGACGGCAACACCATCTACGTGATCAACGGCCGCGGCATCACTGCCATCAACCTGATGTCCGGTCAGCCGAAACCAATCAGCTTCTCCGGCGAATTTGACTACAGACCGGCCGACGAGAGAACCTATATGTTTGAGCATGTCTGGAAACAAGTGGAAGAGAAATTCTACGACCCTGCTATCCACGGTGTGGACTGGGCTTACTACAGAGACAACTACAGACAGTTCCTCCCATACATCAACAACAACACTGATTTTGCAGAAATGCTGTCAGAAATGCTGGGTGAGCTGAATGGTTCCCATACAGGTGCCAGGCACTATTCTGGAATCAGCCAGAGAAACAGCTACCTCGGTTTCTTTGAAGACAAAGGCTACCAGGGAAAAGGTGTCAAGATCAAGGAAGTAATTGTCAACAGTCCGCTCAACCTCGCTGATTCTGAAATCAAGGCTGGAGACATCATCGAATCTATCGACGGCCATAAGATTGCCGCAGGTGAAAACTGGAGAAAATACCTCATCGACAAGGCAGGAAAGAAGATTTTTGTAACTGTCAAAAAAGGACACAAGAGTACCGAACTGTACCTTGAACCGCTTGCAAGCCTCAATCCACTCCTCTACAAACGTTGGGTCAAACAACGTGAAGAAATGGTATGCCGGCTTTCCGGTGGAAGAATCGGTTATGTCCATGTCCAGGGAATGGATTCCCCAAGCTTCAGAAGGGTCTACTCCAAAGCACTGGGAAAATATAGAGATGCAGAAGCTCTGATCGTTGACATCAGACATAACGGAGGCGGTTTCCTGCATGACGACCTGGCAACCTTGCTCAGCGGAGAAGCCTATCTCAAGTTCCAACCTAGAGGTCAATACATCAGCACTGAACCTTATTCCAAATGGACCAAACCTTCTTGTGTCCTCATGTGCGAAGAGGACTACTCAGATGCTTCCGGCTTCCCTTATGTCTACCAGACTTTGGGCATCGGCAAACTGATCGGTGCACCAGTTGCCGGAACCATGACAGCCGTATGGTGGGAAAATCTGATTGACCCATCCCTTGTCTTCGGTATTCCTCAGGTGGGCGCATGGGGCCTGAAAGAGCAGAGATATCTTGAAAACCTTCAGGTTGAACCGGACATTCTCGTGTACAGCGATCCGGCATCAGATTTGAATGGCAAGGATGTCCAGCTGGAAGCTGCTGTCAAAGAAATGTTGAAAACTATTGACAGCAAATAACTGTTGCAAAACAATACATTCACATATGCATACGAAATTAGTGATTATCCCAACCTACAACGAGAAAGAAAACATCGAAAAAATCATCCGGAAAGTTTTCTCTCTTGAAGGAGGATATCATATCCTGATCATTGACGACGGTTCCCCAGACGGAACCGCCGCCATTGTAAAAAAATTACAGACAGAATTCTCAAACCGACTTTTCCTCATCGAACGAGCTGGCAAATTGGGATTGGGAACTGCCTATCTGACCGGTTTCGAATGGTCTTTGGCACATGAATATGACTATACCTTTGAAATGGATGCAGACTTCTCCCACAATCCGGACGACTTGCCCAGACTCTACCAGGCGTGCCTGAATGGGGCGGATCTTGCTATCGGTTCCAGATATTGCGACGGATGCAGTGTCGTCAACTGGCCAATTGGCCGTATCATCATGTCCTACTATGGCTCCGTCTATGTAAGAACCGTATTGGGAATGAAGATTACCGACTGCACGGCAGGTTTCAAATGCTACAGCAAAAAACTGCTCCAGCGCATTGACCTGGACAATGTGAGAATGAAAGGATATGGTTTCCAGATTGAAATGAAATACACTGCCTTCAAACTGGGATTCAAAATCCAGGAAGTACCTATCATTTTCGTGAACCGCAAAGAAGGCACTTCCAAGATGAGTGGAGGTATTTTCCAGGAAGCCCTTCTGGGTGTATTCAAATTAAAATTCAGAAAGATTCTTCCGAAACAATGAGAAGACATTTATTGAAAAATGCAATGATTGTCACTTCAGAGAAAATTCAAATGGGCGAACTTCTCATTGAAGGAAAAACCATTGCGGATATCAGATATTACAATGAAGAGGGTCAGAGCCGGCCAGTCGCAGAACAGGAGGGCACTGACCTTGCTTCTGATACAGAAGTGACTGACTTGAAAGGACTCTGCCTGCTGGCAGGTGGCATAGATGCCCATGTCCACTTCAGGGATCCGGGCATGACTCATAAAGCAGATATTTCCTCTGAGTCAAAAGCCGCCCTATTGGGAGGAATCACTTCCTTCATAGATATGCCCAACACCAATCCGGCAACTACCTCATGGGAACAGTTGGAGAAGAAATTGGAAAATGCCTCCAAGAATGCAGAAAGCAACTATGGCTTCCATATAGGTGCCACCAACCAGAATGCAGATGAAATCATGAGACTGATTGCGGAAGGGAAAGGCAGAAATTTCGGAGCCGTCAAGGTGTTCATGGGCTCCTCTACTGGAAATATGTTGGTGGACGACCAGTCTGCTCTTAGCCAACTTTTTGCCATCAAGGAAAAATGCATCTTCATACACAGTGAAGACGAAACCACTATCCGTACCAATCTGGCCTCGGCCAAAGAGAAATATGGAGATCAGATTCCGTTCGAGATGCATCCCCTGATCCGCTCACGCCAGGCTTGTATCCATTCCACCATCAAAGCTTTGGAGACTGCCATGAAATATGGGACCCATCTCCATATCTGTCATGTCAGCACTGCTGAAGAAGTCCAAATGATTCGGGCCGCCAAAATGTATAATCCGGCCATCACAGCAGAAACCTCCAGCAATTATCTCTGGTTCTGTGACGAAGATTACAAGACCATGGGACCGGCTGTCAAATGCAATCCGGCCATCAAATCGGCAAAAGATAGAGACGCCCTCATCAAAGGTATCCAGGACGGAATCATTGACACCCTAGGTTCAGACCATGCTCCGCACCTGAAAGAAGAAAAGGAGAAACCCTATCTGACCTGTCCATCCGGTTTGCCTTCAATAGGCCAGTCACTTCCTGCCCTATTGACAACAGCAGCACAGAATAGTATTGAACTGACTCGTGTGGCAGCACTGATCTCTGAAAACATTGCCTCGATCTTGGGAATTTCCCACAGAGGGAAACTGGCCAAAGGAAATTATGCCGACCTTGTGGTTCTGGATCCGAAAGAAACGTATACGCTGACTCACGAGGACATCGCCTATAAATGTGGCTGGTCTCCTTATGAGGGAAAAGAATTTACAGGCAGGGTCAAAATGGTCTGGCTCAATGGTGACCTGGTGGTCCGGGACGGGCAAGTTCTCGGTAATCCGCACGGCATGCCGCTGGATTTCAACTGAGAACAAGAATTTTGAAGCTGAAGACTGAGAAAAGCCCGAATCCAATCAGATATTGATGACCTGATTGAATTTGGGCTTTTTAAATACACATTGGGAGAGAATGACTCCTAGGCAGGCGATGGCGATTCCGCACCACTGTCCCAAAGTCAAGATTTCCTGTCCTAAAATCCAACCGTCAATAGCTGTAAATACAGGAATGACAGCCATGAAGATACTGGATTTGGCAACTCCCAATTCCTTGATGGTATTGACCCACAAAGAAAAAGCGAGACTGGAGCAAAAGACTGCCAGACAGAGAATAGCTGAAATGGAGTCCCAAGAAAGATATGTCGCCGCATCAAAATTCTGAATTCCCTTGGTAAAGAACAATGGAGAGAGCATGACACTTCCGAACAGGAACTGGTACATGACAATCACCTCCGGTTTATAATCATCTGCTATGTACTTGGTAACAGTAGCATGTCCCACCTCTGCCAAGATGGCTATCAACAAGAGAATCAGCCCTAACATAAAGGTATCTGCCAAGGATTCATGTGTCATAGTTACCATCGCAATGCCACTCAAACAAATCATAATGCCGATGACATTGATGAAACTGATCTTTTCCTTGAAGAAAATACGGCCGGAAGCGACAGAAAAGATCGGAGCGGTGGCAATGATCAATGCGCTGAAAGTAGGGGATTCGGTAAGTTCAATGCCGTGAGTCTCGCAGACAAAATAGATGAAAGGCTCAAAAAACGACAACAGCAGAAAAAAGCCCAAATGCTTCTTCTTAATCTTGATATGGTATCCACGAATCAGATTATAGACAAGCAGAATAAGACCAGCCAGCAAGATTCTTACAAAAATGAAAAATTCAACTGGTATTTGAAGATGTATCAGACGATCACTCCAAAGATAAGACATGCTCCAAAGGATGATGGCAAACAATGAAATCAGATAAACTTTGATACCAGGACGTTTCTTTGCTACTTTTGTCATATATCAATACCCTTCTATAAACTTACAATTCTAAAACAGATTCAAACAAATCGTTCAAAAATAATGAATTTAGGACAAACTTGCTAAAAAAGCTATAGAAATCACTAAAAAAAAGTAATTTTTCGATACCAATCCCTACTATTTTACCAATGCAAGCGAAATGCGACGTCTGTCCATATCGATATCGATGACTCTGACCGTTATCTGCTGATGCAATTTCAAAATTTGGGAAGGGTTCACATTCCGACCTTTGACCCCCATATGGGAAACATGTATCAAACCATTTTCATGAACTCCCACATCTACAAAAGCACCAAATGCGGTGATATTGGTAACAATTCCAGGAATCTCCATTCCCAGAACCAAATCCTCGATCTCATGAATGTCTTCTGCAAAAGAAAATTCCTTGGCGGATTCACGAGGATCCCTTCCAGGCTTGGCCAGTTCCTTGATAATATCATCAATAGTCGGCAAGCCGAATTCTCCTTCCACGTATTGCTCAGGAACAATTTCAGCGATCAAAGCATCATTTCGCACCAGATCCTCTACCGGCACTCCCAAATCAGCGGCCATCCGATCAACAATATGATAACACTCTGGATGCACTGCAGAATTGTCCAATGGGTTCTTGCCGTCATGAATACGTAAGAAACCAGCACACTGCTCAAAAGACTTGGCTCCCAGACGCGGAACCTTCTTCAATTGCTCCCGAGAAGAAAAACCTCCAATCTCTGCCCTATAATCAACAATGTTCCGAGCCAAGGAAGGTCCGATGCCAGAAACATAGCTCAACAAATACGGACTGGCCGTGTTCAAATTGACTCCCACTGTATTCACACAGATAATGACCGTGTTGTCCAGCTGTTCTTTCAACAGATTCTGGTCCACATCATACTGATACTGGCCGACTCCAAGAGATTTAGGATCGATCTTGACAAGTTCGGCAAGAGGATCCATCAGACGCCTGCCAATGGAAACGGCTCCCCTGACTGTGACATCTTCATCTGGAAATTCCTCACGGGCCACTTCTGAAGCAGAATAGATGGAAGCGCCATCCTCACTGACTACAAAGACCTTGCAGTCATCCGGCTTCTGGACTCTCTTGACAAATTCCTCCGTTTCACGGCTGGCAGTACCGTTACCGATAGCAATGGCCTGGATTCCATATTTCTCAATCATGTCCGTCACGGCCAGAATCGCTTTGACCTTCTCATTTTGTGGAGGATGAGGATAGATGATTTCATGATGAAGCAAATTGCCCTGTTCATCCAGACAGGCAATCTTGCATCCGTTACGGAAACCCGGATCAATGGCCATCGTCCTCTTTTGTCCCACCGGTGCGGCGAGAAGCAGCTGACGAAGATTCTCTCCGAACACACGAATAGATTCGATATCGGCCTTCTCTTTGAACTCCTTCAATATCTCATTGGTAACAGAAGGAGCGAGCAAGCGACTGTATGCATCGTCAATGGCCATTCTGATCTGATCTGCCAATGGACCGGACGGATAACGTCGCTCCTGACAAAAATCATAATACAATTTATTGCCGCAACGCTCTGGGTCGGCATCAATCTTGACATTGAGATAACCTTCATTCTGAGCTCTCAAGATAGCCAGCAGGCGATGGGGAGCCATCCGTGAAAGAGGTTCATTGTAGTCAAAATAGCCTTTGTACTTAAGAGCTGCCTGATCAGACTCCCCTGCCTTGGTCACTTTGGTGACAATTCTTCTTGTCCTGAAAATAACACGCAAGGTTTCACGCACAGAAGCGGTCTCGCTCAAGCGTTCCGCAATGATATCCCTTGCTCCTGCCAGAACGGCCTCCACATCAGGAGCCTGTTCATTGACAAACTTGCCAGCCTCGCCATAAAGATCTTTGACAACCACGGCATACATCTTGTCCGCAAGCGGTTCCAATCCGGCCTCCTTGGCCATCGTTGCCCGAGTCCTCCTTTTGGGACGATAAGGCAAATACAGGTCCTCCAATTCATTGGACTGTACACAACCTTCTATGGCCTGTCTCAATTCATCCGTCAACTTCCCCTGTTCGTCAATAGTCTTGAGAATGGACGCTTTCCTTTTCTCCATCTCCCCAAAGATATCTGCCCAATGTTTGATTTCAGCAACTTCCACATCTTCCAGCCCTCCTGTTCTTTCCTTACGGTATCGGCTGATGAAAGGAATGGTACAACCCTCTTCAAAAAGGGCGGCACAGTTTTCTACCTGCCAGGTCTTCAGTTCCAACCTGTCTGCGATGAAATGGACGTATAATGATTTCATATTATATCTAATTAGAATCAATGTTCTTCTATTCGTGTGATATCTCCTTCAGTTCCTCACGGTAAGCATTGAAAATCTTGGACTTGGAGACGAAACCGATATAGGTCCTGTCTTCCTTGACCACCGGCAGATTCCATGCACCCGTCTTTTCAAACTTGTGCATGACACTGTCCATACTCTCATTTTCATACACATATTCCGGTGCGGAACGCATATAATTGTAGACACACATCTTGTCATAGATGTCGGTCCGGAACATATCCTTCCTGACATCTTCCAAAGAAATGTAACCTTGGAAATGATTCTTCATGTCCACTACCGGGAAAATATTTCTCTCCGACTGGGAAATGACCTCCACCAGTGCACCAAGAGAATCTTCAATCTGGATGGTCTTGAAATTGGTCTCCACCAGTTCGGATGTCTTGAGCAAGGTGAGGACGGCCTTGTCGCTATCATGCGTCAGGAGTTCTCCTCTCTTGGCAATACGCTTGGTATAAATAGAATATTTCTCCCATATTCTCGTCGTTCCGAAAGCAATGACAGAAGTCAGGATCAAAGGCAACAGCAAATCATATCCGCCAGTAATCTCTGCAATGAGGAAGATGGCAGTCATCGGTGCCTGCATGACACCTGCCATCAATCCTGCCATTCCGACCAAGACGAAATTCTGCTCCGGTACTGTCATATCGGTCCCTTCCATCAACATATTCAAGGATCTTGCCAACACGAATCCGCAGATAGCTCCGACAAACAGAGTCGGACCGAAAGTACCTCCCACTCCACCACCAGCGTTGGTAAAAGTCATGGAAAGGACTTTCAAGAACATGATCAACAAGAAGAAAGCAGGAACCAGCCATGGAATGTGGAGCATACAGGCCAACGGCGTCTGTCCATCAAAATTGATTGCTTCTCCATTCAACAGCGGCGCAAGCGCATCATATCCTTCGCCATACAATGGAGGAAACAGAAAAATCAGAAGACCCAATCCTACTGCACAGAACGTCCATTTGGCATAGGCATTCTTGAAACTCCGAGCCAACTTGTCCTCCAGCCAAAGTGTCGCACGGATAAAATACAAGGACACAAAGCCACAGAGAATCCCCAACAGAACATAAAACGGAAGATTGCGCAAGGCAAATGGAGACAAAGTGCAATGGAACGGAAGGTCGTCTCCCAAAAATATGTAGGACACCACTGTCGCAGACACAGTAGAAAGCAACAATGGCATGATAGAAGTCATGGAAATGTTGAAGAACAGGATTTCCAAGGTAAACAAGACGCCGGCAAGCGGAGCTTTGAATACACCGGCAAGTGCACCTGCCGCACCACACCCCAGTAAAATGGTGATGTTACGATAAGACATACCTGCCAGACGGGCCATATTGGAACCAATGGCCGCACCGGCATATACAATAGGGGCCTCGGCACCGACCGAACCTCCAAACCCGATAGTCAGCGAACTGGTCAGAATAGAAGACCACGTGTTGTGCGGCTTGATGCGGGATTCATTCTTCGAGAGAGAAACGAGTACTTTCGTGACACCATGACCGATATTGTCCTTAATGACGAATTTCAAGAGAAGCAACGACAGCAACATACCGATCCCCGGATAAATAAGCAGCAGCAAATAATCTGCTCCATTCTCAAACCAAGAAGTCAGGCCGGACCGGATTACATGCACCAATGATTCGAGTATGACGGCAGCCAGACCACATGCGATGCCCACTGCCAAAGACAAAATCATCAGTTTGTTCTTCTCGGACAAAGTGCTGAAACATTTCCTCAACAATACCTTCAAGTTACTCATTTCAATTCCTAGTTAATGATCAGTTACAGTATCCACTCACCAGTTGGTGACACACATTTTACAAATATAGTGATAAATCGGCAATTGCAGCCGTACCCAAAAGAAAACGAAAGGATGCTTCCCATAAGGAGGCATCCTCAGTATCTTTCATATGAAGAGAACTCGCTATGAATCGGCAGCATCATCGTCACCGTTGGAATACTGGGCAATGTTGTCATCTGGCAATTCAGCTCCAGTATCTTCTCCTTCTGCTCCACCTGCAATATCATCAGCTCCGTCATCACCTTCGAGCCAGCGCTCGATATCATCCGCATCATCCGTCTTGACCTTGATCTTGACAAGATAAATGGCATCCGGAATTTCTACGGTCACTGCGTAGAAACAAGATCCATCCGGTTTATCATATTTGATAAGATCTGAAAAATAATCGCTGAATCCTTTAGGATATTTCTCTGCAAAAGCGGCAGCTAACTCTTTAGACATATTCTCATAGCTGACGACAGCCCTTTTCTTCATCGATGTCATACTACTTTTCTGTATTATTTCCGTTTTATATTCGTTAGATTTAAAATCTATACAATATTAATTCATTTTTCTGAATAGCATACGAATTTCCATCTTTTTTTTCGAAAAAACGAAAATTTTTAATGCCTGGACCATTTTTTACTATTTTTCCGACCGGAGTCAAAAGACTTCCGGAAATGTTCATTCGACTTTCCTCTTCCCCGGCCTTCACCGCCATTGCGACGACAACTGGTCTTGGAGCGAGATTCCATCCTCGACTCCTCGTTCTTCTCTTCCACATCCTCCACCCAATTGTCTCCACCTTTCTGCTGATGATAGCGACGAGTGGCCGTTCCTTTATGGTCACCGACCCAAAAGAGTGATTTCTGACGTTTCTTCTTCTCCGGATCATGTTCACAGAAGACCTCAGTCATGTCGCGCGGATCAATCCCTGAATAGAACATGACAGAAGATGTTGTCATCGGAGTAGGCATAAAATCCTGTACCTGATCCATGTACAGACCAGTCAATGCCGGATTATGCGCCAGTTTCTCCATATCCTCCATCTCACAGCCTGGATGAGAAGATATGAAATAAGGAACCAGTTCGGAATGTCTTCCAGCCTCTCGATTAATCTTGTCAAATTCAATTCTCAATCGCTCGAACAGATTGAAGGAAGGCTTTCCCATATATTTCAAAACCTTGTCTTCCGTATGTTCAGGAGCCACCTTCAACCGACCGGACGTATGATCCAAAATCAATTCCTTCAAATAAGGCTTGGAGCTGCTGTCATTGTAGCCGTCCTTGTTCAGGAACAGGTCATAACGCACACCACTGCCGATATAGGCATGACGGATCCCCTTCACGTCATTGATACGATGATAAAGTTTCAGCAATCTGGAATGATCCATGTCCAGATTTTTGCAAGGAGCTGGGAACAGACAAGACTGACGACGGCAAGTGTCGCAATATTTCTTGTTCTTTCCGCCCATACCGTACATGTTGGCCGAAGGAGCTCCCACATCAGAAATATTTCCGGCGAAATCCGGCACATTCTTCAGGCCTTCAATCTCCTTGAGGATGGACTCTTCTGAACGGGACTGGATGAACTTGCCCTGATGAGCGGCGATGGTACAGAAATTACAGCCACCGAAACATCCCCTGTGGATATTGATGGAATGTTTCACCATATCATAGGCAGGAATACGCTTTCCATCATATCTCGGATGAGGCCGTTTGGTGAACGGCAGATCCCAGAAACTGTCCATCTCGCTCTCCGTTGCCGGCGGAAAACTTGGATTGAGCTGCACATACCCGTCTCCCACTGGTTCAATCAACGTCTTCTGATGCATCATATTTGCCTGGATCTCGATATGATGGAAATTCTCGGCAAACGCTCTCTTGTCCGCAAGACACTCCTCATAAGAATGCAGGAGCAACATTTTGTCATTGATTTTCGGCTGCCCTTTTGCAAAAAAACCAACCTGAGGAATTTTTCGGACATAATAAGGATTGGGACTATGTTCAATGGCCTTGGTCAATTCCAAGATAGGACGCTCCCCCATGCCATAGATCAAATAATCCGCACCGCTGCTTACCAAAATAGATGGGAACAGGCGATCCTGCCAATAATCATAGTGGGTGACACGCCTCAAAGAAGCCTCAATACCGCCAATGACGACCGGGACGTCCGGATAGATTTCCTTCAGGATCTTGGTATAGACCGTCACGGCATAATCCGGTCGCTGACCGAAACGTCCATCTGGAGTATAGGCATCGTCATGTCTGAGACGTTTGCTGGCAGTATAATGATTGACCATGGAATCCATGGCACCAGAATTGACTGCGAAATACAGACGAGGCGTCCCCAGTTTCTTGAAATCCCTGAGATCGTCCCGCCAGTTCGGCTGAGGAACGACAGCGACCCGGTAGCCCCAATGCTGGAGCCATCTGGAAATGACCGCCGTACCGAAAGACGGATGGTCAATGAAGGCATCTCCTGTAAAGAGGATGACATCAATGTAATCCCATCCCAATGCTTCAACCTCCTTTCGGGAGGTCGGGATCATATAGTTGTTCTCTGTCATATATATACAAAGATAGGATACATTTCCCTCTGGAAACGTATCCTATCCATATCAGTTCAATTACATTCTTTCCGGAAGCTCGATACCGAGAATATCCATTGCCTTTCTGAGGACGGATGCGAGTGTGGAAATCAGAACCAGTCTGAACTTCAATACCTTTTCATCTGCCTCCTTGAGGATTGGCGTGTCATGATAGTACTGGTTGAACTCTTTGGAAAGATCATACGCATAGTTGGCGATGACAGCCGGTGAAAGTGCGGCGCCTGCCTCCTCCACCTTGGCAGGATAGAGGTTCAATACCTTGATGAGACGGACTTCCTTGGCAGAAGGCTCAATGGAAGTGTTGACATCAGAAGCATCGAAGCTGATTCCCTGTTCTGACGCTTTTCTGAGGATGGACTTGATACGGGCATGAGTGTACTGGATGAACGGACCGGTATTGCCGTTGAAGTCGATGGACTCTTCCGGATTGAAGAGCATGGTCTTCTTCGGATCCACCTTGATGATGAAATATTTCAAGGCCCCCAGACCGATCATATGGAACAGCTTGTCCTGCTCCTCCGGATCCATGTCAGCCAGCTTTCCGGCATCGATGGTCTTGTTCTTCGCCTCCTGGTACATGCTCTCGATCAGGTCGTCTGCATCCACAACCGTTCCCTCTCTGGATTTCATCTTGCCATTCGGCAGTTCCACCATGCCGTAAGACAGGTGACAGATGTTGTCTGACCAGTCAAAACCCAATTTCTTGAGAATCAGTTTGAGCACCTGGAAATGATAATCCTGCTCGTTGCCGACCACATAGACGTGCTCATCCAACTTGTTCTCGGTAAATCTTCTCTCTGCGGTACCCAAATCCTGTGTCATATAGACGGAAGTGCCGTCTGAGCGGAGCAGCAGCTTCCTGTCCAGTCCGTCAGCGGTGAGGTCGCACCATACGGAACCATCCGGATCGGTCACGAAAACGCCCTTCTTCAGGCCTTCCTGCACCAGTTCCTTACCGAGGATATAAGTCTGTGACTCATAATACACCTTGTCAAATGAAATGCCAAGTGCCTTGTAGGTCTCATCAAAACCCTTGAATACCCAGCTGTTCATCTTGGCCCACAGGTCTCTGACTTCCTTGTCACCCTGCTCCCATTTGAGCAGCATGTCCTGAGCTTCCTTGAGACATGGAGCGTTCTTCTTGGCCTGCTCCTCATCCATTCCGCCGGCAACCAGTTCCTTCACCTCATCCTGATAGATGTTGTTGAAGGCGACATAGCAGTCTCCTACCAGATGGTCACCCTTCTTGCCAGTAGATTCTGGAGTCTCTCCATTGCCGACACGCTGCCATGCGAGCATGGACTTGCAGATGTGCACGCCCCTGTCGTTCACCAAAGTCACCTTGATGACGTTGTTACCGTTCGCCTTGAGCAATCTGGAAACGGAATCTCCCAGGAGATTGTTGCGGATATGGCCCAGATGCAGCGGCTTGTTGGTATTTGGAGAAGAGAACTCCACCATGATGTTCTTTCCAGTCGGTGGCAGCTGGCCATAGTCTTCATCGGCAGCGATCTCTGCGAAGAGATTGTCCCAATAGACAGAAGAGAAAGAAATGTTCAGGAAACCCTTCACTGAATTGAAAGCGGCGATTTCCGGTACATTGTCCTTCAACCACGCACCAATGGCGTTGCCTGTGTTTTCAGGTGCGCTATGGGAAATGCGGAGGAGAGGGAAAGTGACCAGAGTATAGTCTCCTTCAAATTCTTTTCTGGTGACGGATACCTGCAAGTCTTCTGGTTTGACGTCAGCGTCGTATAATGCTTTGATGGCCAGGACGGCCTTGTTCTGTATAAAATTTTCTGGTTTCATCTGTTCATTTTTTGCAGCAGAAAAATGAGACTCGTCCCTTCCGGGTCGGATCTCATTACTCTTGTTCTATCCTAAATAACTCTTCAGCAGGCGGCTGCGGCTTGTGCTCTTCAATCTTCTGATTGCCTTTTCCTTGATCTGGCGGACACGTTCACGGGTCAGTCCGAAACGCTCGCCAATCTCCTCAAGGGTCATTTCCTGACAGCCGATACCGAAGAAGGATTTGATGATTTCTCTCTCTCGAGTTGATAGAGTCGACAATGCACGTTCGATTTCCGTTGCCAATGACTCATTGACCAAGCCCCTGTCGGCAGATGGAGAATCATCATTTGGAAGTACATCCAGCAGGCTGTTGTCTTCTCCCTCAACGAATGGCGCATCCACAGAAACATGTCTTCCGGAAACTCTCAAGGTATCTGAAATCTTCTCCTTCGGCACATTGATCATATCAGAAAGCTCATCGCTGGAAGGCTGCCTTTCGTTTTCCTGTTCAAATTTTGAAAGCGCCTTGTTGATCTTGTTCAAAGAACCTACCTGGTTCAATGGCAATCTCACGATACGGGACTGCTCTGCCAGAGCCTGGAGGATGGACTGACGGATCCACCATACTGCGTATGAAATGAATTTGAATCCTCTGGTCTCATCAAATTTCTCTGCGGCCTTGATCAGACCGAGATTGCCTTCATTGATAAGGTCTGGAAGGCTCAGTCCTTGATTCTGATACTGTTTCGCTACAGATACGACAAATCGCAAATTCGCCCTAGTAAGCTTTTCAAGTGCCCTATGGTCACCTTTCCTGATCCTCTGCGCCAATTCCACTTCTTCTTCCGGCGTCACCAGTTCTTCCCTTCCGATTTCCTGAAGGTACTTGTCCAACGAAGCACTCTCTCGGTTAGTAATCGATTTTGTAATCTTTAATTGTCTCATCTATATAATTGTTATTTTCTTAATCTGCCTTTCCAAAGCCGAAATAAGCAGGTCTGCCGTCCGCATCGACACCTTCAATGAAAACAGCCCTGTCACTTCTCTTCGTAAGTGCGATCACATCTTCCGCTTTCGCTACAGGATGATCGTTGACATACAATATTACAAATCCCTTGGAAGCGCCTGCATCCTTCATCTTGCCTTTTCCTACGGAAACGACTTCTACACCTCTTCTGATGCCCAACGCCTTCAAAGTTGCCTTGGAAGCTGTCTTGATGGTGGCGCCATAGTAAACGACAGAACCGTCCTCTGCGACTGTTCCGACCTGTTCTTCGTCGCCCTGGAATTCAACGACCACTTCCTTTTTCTTCCCATCTCTGTCAAACTTGATCATGGCCTTGTCTCCAGGATGGAAACTATTTACTTTCTCCTGCAATGCCTGTGAAGTCAGGATAGAAGAGCCATCTATCTCATAAATGACATCACCTTCCCGAATTCCTGCCTTGTCAGCGGCACTGCCTGCCATGACCTCTACTATATATACGCCATTTATTGCTGAATGTTTCATTTCGTCAGCAATTTTTTTCGTATTTGTTGTCATGGTGACACCCAGCTTCGCTCTCTTCACCTGCCCGAAATCAATCAAGTCTGCAGCAATCCTCTTGACGATATTGACTGGAACAGCAAAAGAATATCCTGAATATGAACCAGTTGGAGAAACAATGGCTGTATTGATGCCGACCAGTTCACCTTTCTTGTTGACGAGGGCACCACCTGAGTTGCCAGGATTGACAGCCGCATCGGTCTGGATGAAAGATTCAATTTTGAACTCGTTGTTCTGAGGAGGCATGGATCTGCCCTTCGCACTGACGATACCGGCAGTAATGGTGCCTCTCAATTCAAAACCCAGCGGGCTGCCGATTGCGAGCACCCACTCTCCCAGACGCAGCTTCTCAGAATCGCCCATCGGAATGACCGGAAGATTGTCTGCATCAATCTTGATGATGGCCACATCGGTCACTGGGTCAGTACCGATCACTTTTGCCTCGTAAGTTTGATTTCCATTCAAAGTCACCTCAATTTTGGAAGCATTGGCGACCACATGGTTGTTGGTAACAATATATCCGTCAGGACGGATAATCACACCGGAACCGGAGCCGCTTCTCTCCTTTGGAGCGCCGTCCCCAAAACCGAAGAAGTATCGGAGCAGCGGATCCACCTGTCCATAAGGATTTTGGACAGTCTCCGTAACCTTCACATAGACAACCGCATCCACTGCCGATTCTGCAGCATAAGTCAGATCCGGATAATCTGTTTCTGTCAAATTGACGGTTCTATACATTCCATTGATACTCTGGACTGTTTCTGCCTTCTCATCCGTCTTGGCGAAAACTCGGTCCACTCCAAAAGCCGTCGCACCTGCAACCAGTGCAGATGTCAACACTGTCACCAAAATTTTGTTCATAATCTATACGATTTTTATTTATTGTAATATTCAAGCAAATAGTCCCCTCGTGGTTGCAAAAGGACCACTGCTCTAAAAAATCAAATAATATGCCAATACTATGTCAAATAATTATTATCTTTGTTTGACGGCCTTTTCCCTTTCGGGCAAGGTCTAAAATATGGAACATTGATAATAAAAACTATAGAATATGAAACTGGTTGTATCTAGCTCAGAATTACTAAAAGGTGCGCTTACTGTTTCAAAAGCCATTCCTTCAAAAGCTACTGAAGCTATCTTGGAAGACTATCTTCTGGAACTTGATGGCAAGACACTCAAAATTACCGCCTCTGACAATGAAATTACTTTGATGACCGAAATCGAGGTGGAGAACACAATCGAAGAAGGAAAGATGGCCATCCCTGCAAGACAAATCACCGAATTGCTCAAGCAGCTTCCAGACCAGCCCATCACCATCAGCACGACCGGCGAAAACTCATTCGTATGTGAATGGGCCAACGGAGATTCCACCCTTCCTTATTTCAACCCGGCAGATTATCCTGAAATCAAGACCACTGGAGCAGATGCCCAGACCATTGAAATCAGTGCTGAATCCCTGCTGGATGGAATTACCAGCACCATCTATGCCACTTCTGATGAAGACAACCGTCCCATCATGAACAGCATCTTCTTTGACATCAAGCCGGACAGCACGACCCTCGTCGCCTCTGACCTCCAGAAACTGGTCTGCTACACTGCCGATGACGTGAAGACAGAAAAGGAAGCGTCCTTCATTCTGAACAAACGCCATGCGGCTGTCATCAAGTCCATCATCAGCAAGGATGAAGAAGACATCACCGTAACCTTTGACAATTCCACCATTATTTTCAAACTAGGTGCGACCACCGCAGTCTGCTGCAGGGTTCTTGGAAACTATCCTGACTACAGGACCATCATTCCACAGAACAACTCCAACATTCTCCGGATCAGCAGGACAGCCCTTCTGAATATGGTACGCCGTATCGCTGTCTGCTCACCGAAAGCGTCCAACCATATCAAGTTCGATTTGACCCAGGGTTCTCTGGAAGTGTCCGCACAGGATGCCGGATTTGAGATTGCCGCTCACGAGAAGATGGCCTGCCAGTATGAAGGAGACGATCTGACGATCGGTTTCAAATCCACCCATATCATTGAAATCCTCAGCAACCTGGGCTGTGAGGAAGTCATCATGAAATTTGCAGACAAGAGACGTTCTGCCCTGATCCTCCCTGCTACCGAAGAAGACAGCACTGAAAATGTCTTCGGTATCGTCATGCCGATCATGGTCAGATAAATCTTGATAATCCAAACCAGCCATGCAACTCAATCTTGAAAGACCCCTCCTGTTCTTTGACATTGAAAGCACAGGACTGAATATTCCGACAGACGGCATCATCGAGCTCAGTTTCGTCAAGATCATGCCGGACGGAGAAGAAAAGATAAAGACTTGGAAAATCAAGCCTTGGGATTATCATAATCACAGACAGATTCCTATCAATCCCAGCGCGTCTGCGGTCAATGGTGTAAAGGATGAAGACTTGTTGGATTGTCCCAAATTCATCGATGTGGCTCCCGAAGTGGCTGAATGGCTCAAAGGAAGTGACCTCTCCGGCTTCAATTCCGTCAAGTTTGACCTGCCGATGCTCTCTGAAGAGTTCGAAAGGGTCAGAGAATATTGCGAGTCCCGTATCAGAGATCCGAAGATCTCCGCTGACAGGAAAGAGAAGGCCAAGGAAATGCTCGGCAAGATAGACATTGACCTGCACGATGCCAAGATGGTGGATGTGCAGACCATCTATCATTATATGGAACCGAGAAATCTGAGAGCCGCCTACCGCTTCTACTGCGGTGGCGAGGATTTCGAGAATGCCCATACGGCAGAAGCGGATACGCTGGCCACTTACGAGGTGCTGAAAGGGCAGCTGGAAATGTACAGCAAACCGGACAAGGTGCACGACATCGTACTGAAGAATGACGTGACCTTCCTCTCTGAAGTCGGCAATCGTCCCAAAACCATGGATTATGCCGGCAGGATCAAGCTCAAAGATGGCGTACCGGTCATCGGTTTCGGAAAACACAACGGACGTCCCGTCAAAGAAATATTCGAAACGGAAAGAAGCTATTTCAGCTGGATTTATAACGGAGAATTCACCTTGGACACCAAGCGCCAGTTCAAGAAACTGGAAGAACAATACAAGAAGGAATCAGAGAAGGCCTCCCTGCAGCCAGCCAGCGATTCCCAACTGAAAGACCTCCAGAACAAATTCAACAACAGATAAAACCTGAAAAATGATCATTCCACAAGATGGTCATTTTTTTTAACCCTGTACAAAACATGAACATCATACTGAAAACCTCCGGAGGACACGTCATCGTACGGCCGGACACGACTTGGGAAAAGGACAACGACGACCTCTATCTTCCAGACTTCGTCCAATCCTTGTCCTATACGCCTATCCTTTTCGTTCGGATGTCCCGTCCGGGACGTTCCATCCAGAAAGAATTCGCTTCCCGTTATTATGATTCATTCGGCTATGGCATGCTTTTCTATCCAGACGACCTGGATGACGGCACTCCGGAAGGCTTCGCTGCCGCCAGTTGTCTGGACAAGACTTCCCTGCTCCCCTTCCCTCTTTACAATATGGTGGTCCTGGGCAATGAGGGGAATGTGTTCCAGCTGGAAAAAGCAGGTCAGCCCCTCTTTTCCTGCGATGCAAGCCAGGAATCTGCCATCCGTTCCACCGCAGACGTGGATGCGCTGATCGAAGAAGTGACCGGCCGCGTCAGCGTGCGGACGGGAGATATGGTCGCCATCGAATTGGCCCCGCGCATGAACATTTTCCGAAGGGAGGAGGGGAACCTACAGATACGGGGGACCTATTGCGAGAATGAAATCCTCAATTTCCAGATTATCGTAGATTGATCTCTTCGGCTGTCTGGTTTGTATAAATCATCAATTCCTTAACGTATATGGAGAACACTGAAAACAAGTTGAAATCCTGCACGCTCCCTGTCGTCGGCATGGGATGCGCCGCCTGTGCCGCTAAAGTGGACAAGGCATTGAAAGGAGTGGAAGGCATGAAAGAGTCTTCCGTGAACCTGGCCGCTTCTGTTGCACAGGTGACCTATGACAGTTCGGTCTGTGACGTGGAAAAGATCAGGCAGGCTGTCCGCGATGCCGGTTATGATATGCTCATTGAAGAGAAAGAGGAAGCCGCCGCCAAAGCGGAGGAAATCAGGAAAGACCATTACACCCAGCTGAAGCGTTCCTGCATCGGTGCCTGGGCGCTGCTCATTCCGATCATGTTCGCGAGCATGTGCTTCGGTGAGATTGAAGCGGTGAGATATGGCATCTTCATTGCCACGACCATTTCCGTCTTCATTTTCGGTAGAGAATTTTTCGTCAACGCCTGGAACCAGGCCAAACATTTCAATTGCAATATGGACACTCTGGTGGCGACCAGTACCGGTATCGCCTACCTGTTCAGTGTCTTCAACCTGTTCTTCCCGGCTTTCTGGACAGAACACGGCATGACTCC
>RCNI01000477.1_pt1 | contig 24629 bp, 23 predicted proteins | sample 2041151 | NCBI WGS metagenome assembly RCNI01 (sample SAMN09708214, study PRJNA481090) | feces metagenome | isolation source: feces | place: Antarctica: Albino Rookery | reverse complement strand
CCTACTTCACTTCCCTTACCTGCCATCGTTTCTAAAAGAATCATAATGCCATCCGGAATGTCTTTTAACGAATTTAATTGAGCAATGACTTGATTCAATCCTGTATCCAAATCGGTTGTTGTAAAAGAACCAGGATGAACAACGATATACTTTGCGCCAATTTCATGTGTTCTTTGTACTTCCGATTCTAAAAAGCTCGTTGCTAAGTCAGAGACTTCCTTCTTTGCGGCATTTGCAAGATTAATTAAGTAAGGCGCATGGACAATCATACGTTCCATCGGAATCCCATGTTCCATCATAAGTGCCTGTGCTTTTTCGACTTGTAGCTTTTCAATTGGTGATCTTCTTGTATTTTGTGGTGCACCTGTATACACCATTAAGGCATTTGCACCGTAGGATAGTGCCTCTTCGACACTCCCCACTAAGTACTTCGGTGCTTTCATACCTACATGACATCCCAGTAACATTAGATCCACTCACCGTTTTTCTTCTTACGAGCTGCCTCTTTGTAACGTGCTTTCTTTTCTTCTTTGATCTTGGAACGAATGAATTCACGTTTTTTCTTTTGTTTTAGACGTTCAATTTCCTTTTGACGTTTTTTCTTATAGCCTGGTTTTACCTTGGTTTTTTTCTTTGTGTTTAGCTTGGATATTTCTTTATCCATTTCTGGATCACTTGCTTGTGCTTTCGCTCCAAATGGACGTAGGCTTACCCATTCCCCATTCTTAAAGCGTTTGTGTTCAAATTGAATTCCCGTACGTTGTAAGGAACGAATGGAACGATAGTCATCGTCTTTGTATAGAGCATAACATACACCATCACTACCTCCACGACCAGAACGACCGGCACGGTGAATGTAATATTCCAAATCTTGTGGGAAGCCACAGGAAATAACATGTGTGACACTGTCTAAGTCAATTCCACGTGCTGCTAAGTCGGAACATACAACATATTGATTAATTCCAAGTGCAATTTCCTTCATCGCTTGTTTACGCTTACGGCTTTCAAGACCACCGTGTAACTCAGACACATTCTTTCCATCCTTACGCAATGCCTCAGCAATGGAAGCTGCTGTTTCACGGGTATTGGCAAAGATCAAACAAACATATGGTTGGAATCCACCCAACATATTTAGAATCGTCTTTTCATAACTATGGTGATGACAAGGAACTAAGATATGACGGATGTTTGGATTAAAGCGTTCTTCACTACCAATACGTGTTGTAAGTGGATGATGCATATACTTATTAATAAATGGCTTTAATTGTTCCGGCATTGTCGCTGAAAAGGCCATCATTTGTAAATCATCGCCCATACGTCCTGCAAAGGCATCGATATCATCTAAGAACCCAAATTCTAATGTCATATCCGCTTCGTCAATGACAAAGGTATCGGCTAAGTCTAAACGCAAAGCACTTGCCTCTAGGAACAAGTCCTTGATACGACCTGGTGTACCAATGACAATATGTGGTTGTGTTTCCGATAGTTTATCAATCGCTTTATCACGATCGGTACCACCGACATACAAACGTACAATCAAATTCGGATCAATTTCTTGCATGACTTTTGCCTTGTCATAAATCTGATTTGCAAGCTCTCTTGTAGGTGCTGTAATCACCGCCTGCACACGTTCTAAGGAGGAATCTACCTTTTCCATAATTGGAACTAAGAAGGCATGGGTTTTCCCCGTACCTGTTTTGGACAATCCAATGACATCTTTCCCTCTTAATGCAGTTGGGATAATCTCTTCTTGGATTGGGGTTGGTGTTTCAAATCCATTTCGTTTTAAAAACTCCATGGTTGTTGGTTTTAAATTAAAATCTTCAAATCTTTTCATACGTAACATGCCATACAAAATATGGCTTGCCTCCTTTCAAATACAAACATTCAAATGCTATCTACTGGATCAAAACCAGCAGAAATGTTTGGATTGCTGGCAAAAATCACTATAATAATATTATTGACTGTACAATGATTATACTTAGAAATTGTGTAGTTGGAAAGGAATTTAGAAAATGGAAATCATTAGCGTATCCCCTCGCGGTTATTGTCAAGGAGTTGTAAAAGCAATCATGACTGCCCAAAAGACCGTGAAAGAAAACCCAAATACACGTGTTTCAATGCTTGGTATGATCGTACATAACAAGCATGTTGTACAAGCTTGTAAGGACCTTGGCATTCATACCTTAGAAGCCAAAGGCAAAACACGCTTAGAACTCTTAGATGAAATCGATGAAGGCATTGTCATCTTCACTGCCCATGGCGTCTCCGATGCCGTCTATCAAAAAGCGAAAGAAAAAGGCTTAACCATCGTCGATGCAACATGCAAAGACGTCTCTAAAACGCATGATCTCGTACGCAATCACGTATGTAGTGGCGATGTTTTATACATTGGAAAACCACACCACCCTGAAGCAGAAGGCGTTGTTGGTTTAAGTAACCGCGTGCACTTAATCTCCAAAGAAGAAGATTTAAAGCAGTTACCTTCTTTAGAAAATATCTTAATCACCTGTCAAACAACCCTTTCTTTATTAGACACAAAGTCTTTGATTGATGCTTGCATCAAGGCCTATCCAAACGCCAAGACTGCTCCAGAAATCTGCAATGCGACAACCATTCGGCAAATGGCAGTTTTAAACTTAAAAGATGTCGATGTCTTAATCGTCGTCGGAGATCCCCATTCCAACAATTCCAACCAACTCAAAGAAATTGGCAAAATGGCCAATATTCATCGATGTTACTTGATTGATGATGTGCAATGTTTACAAGAAGACATGTTAAAAGGCGCAAAGCGAATCGCAGTCACAAGCGGCTCCTCTACACCTACAGCATTAACCAATCAAGTCATTACATGTTTAGAAGCCTATGCTTCTAGCAATGTATTAACCATTCCAACTTCTCTTAACAACCAAATTCTTTAAGCGCATCAAGCTCTTCTTTGCTTAATGCACGATATTCACCTGGTGCTAACGTTTCATCGAGTACCAGGTTTTTCATACGTAGTCGTTTTAGTTTCACAACTTCATTTCCAACGGCTTGATACATTCGTTTGATTTGGTGATACTTTCCCTCTTTGATAATCAAATGGTACTCACAATCACCCGTCTCCATAATCTTTGCAGGTTTTACATCTTCATCGCCATCAATCGTCATCCCACGTTCAAATAATTCCATATCTTCTTTGGTAAGTGGATGATCACTATGGACAAGATATTCCTTTTCTACATGGTGATTTGGCGACAAGAGTTTATGTGCTAATTGCCCATCATTCGTAATTAACAATAACCCCGTTGTGTCTTTATCTAAACGCCCACAAGGGAATAAACCCTTATATGGTTCCATCATCAAGTCTAATACCGTTAAGGAATTATCTCTTGTGCTTGATACATAATTCTCTGGCTTATGCATCATGTAATACACAAATTCTTGATAAAAGACAGGAATGTCATTAAAGATGACCATATCTACATTCGGTTCTACTTTAAAGGCACCATTTTTTACTACCTCGTCGTTTACCGTCACAAATCCCTTCTTCATCAATTTCTTTACTTCACTTCTTGTACCAACACCCATGTCAGCTAAATATTTATCTAGTCTCATGTAAAACCTCTACTTATTTCTTTCCGGTTTGACTAGTATACCATAAAAACCACCTACAACAAGGCAAAGAAAAAGCGAATGTTTCCAAACATTCACCACTTTCTAGGATAACTTAATCAAGCTTTCTTCTTCATCTTCTTTTAAGATCTGCTTCATTTGTTTTAAATGTGATTCTAATGTTCCAACGAGGGTTTCTAAAGCCTCTTTGGAAAGTGCGCCTTTTAGTTGAGCTACCATATCATCATCGCCATCCAAACGAATCACTTGCGAAGTCACATCGTCTAAGTCTAAGCCATTGCCTTCGTTCATTAGAACCATTTCAATGTCTTCTTTCTTAGACTTCTTTTTCTTTTCGATCTTGTCATTCATCATAATTGAAAACTTACTACCTAGATCAAAAAGAAATTCACTCGCAACTTCGATGATAAACGCACACGCTTCTTCTTCATCTTTGAAAGATCGACGCATATCCTCAAGCTTGGCGTCTTCAAACAAATGCATCTTTTGTAACATCGCAAAGCCTTCTTCAATTTCTTGATTCACTTCACGTTCCAACTCTACAAGCTGTGCATCCATTTGTTCAACTGCATAATTCTTCGAACATACATCCATAATATCAATGCGTAACGCATTCTTCATTTCTTCAAAGACATCAATCTTCTCTTCTTCACTAGCACCCTTTAAACTAAGACGCAACTCATTTGGAATCGATTGAATATGTCTTAAGATCTCTGGTAATGTTCGTTTGATTGTTATTACTGTCATAATTCTCCTTGTACAACTTCATGATTTCTATCAAACCACCTAAACCTATTACTGATAGATTTTCTTATATTCTTTTGAATGATTCAGTAACTGTTCATGGGTTCCGATATCTATTATAGTACCATCTTTCATTACGACAACAAAATCTGCTTCTTTTACAGTTGATAAATGAAGATTCATTCCACCACGAAATATTTCGGTATCTTATTCAAACCACCTATAGCCTCTCATAGTAATTAATAGAAACACACCAATTGAGAAAAAACTTAGAACCATAAAATCAATCCATTCAAATACTCCATTCACCAACAAATTGGGAACAATTAAAAAAGGTAAATACTTCAGTAAATTGGTTACACCTTCACCACCAAGGCGTGTTACGTAGTTAAGTGCAAGTGCGACAACTCCGAAAAATAATACAAACATAAGAAACAACGTTGTTTGATATTTCTTAACGACAAAGCCAATCAATATTGCAAAACAAACTAAACACGTTGCACCAATAAAATAACTTAGATAGTTTTCCAACCAAACGTGCATAATTTGATTCATTGTCATTTCTTGTCGCAAAACCAGATAATCCACTAAATTCATATAACTAGCCATCATTGATGCGATTAGGATTCCAACGACTATTTTATAAAAAATCACTTCTTTGAAGTTATATTTACCAAAGTAAACCATCCGAAATGTCTTATACTCCAAATCATCAACTGCAATCGCAGTACTTACAATGATCAAAAAAATCAAAAATACATTACGCAAAAGATTTTTGTAACTAAGCAAAAACTCTTGGTTAAAGTAAACGCAACCAGCATATACAACAATGGTGAATATACCAATGAGTATGAAATGATTCAAACGAATCAATCTCTTAAGTTCTTTCATCGCAAAGTCCATAACCAACACCTCACTTTAAATCACGCTTCTTTTCAAGCCATTGCTGTAAACAATAGAGAACAATCGCCCAGAACCCAAGTAAGCAAATCTCACGAATTCCCATCACCCAACTAGATGTTAGGCGGAATAGTATTGCACTCGGACTATTTTGAACAACTAGATTCATCACTTTACTCATGCTTGATTCACTTAATACGGCTAGTGGTATCAACTGGTTACTAATAAGCGGAAGTAATACTGCAATTTGATAAGCAAGTTTGACATCCTTAAATAGGTATCCAATGAAGTTCACATATAAAGCTATCAACACCGATACAATCAAATAGATTCCTAATACACTAAACGCATCTTTTGCACTAAAAACTACATACGTAAACTTATTTAATATATGCAAAGATCGGTTCATCACAATAAATGAACCAACAAAAAACACAAATCCAATTGCCATAGCGTTACACATTCGAATCCTATTTAATTTACGTTTACTAGAAGACAAAACTTTTAATTGTCGAATCGTTCGTAACTTAAAGTCCTGTAAGTAGATCTTTGCAATGCAAAAGACCATACCTGCATGGGCAAACATGTAATAAAAGCGATTATATAGTTGCAGCGTATAAACAGATTGGTCCCTTCTCCAAACAACATTCATCCCTACATACGATAGCAACATGAAAACAAGCAAAGGAACACGAACTTTTTTAAGTTCTAAGTAGATTACATGTTTCATAGATCACCATTTATAGCCTGTAAGAACTCTTCTTCTAAAGACTCTTTCCATTTTGCAATCTCTTTAATACGATACCCAGAAATAATAAGATCTCGTAAAACGTCTTCGACCGTATCGTCTTCAACTGTTACTAATAATTTGCCATTCAACAATCTTGCATCGTATGAACCTTCTTTCAAATAATGCAATACATCATCAACTTCGTCAGTAGTGATTATGTAATCAAATTTCGTATTCGCATTAGCCCCTAACCCTAACGTTAGATCTTTTACTACTTCACCCTCATTCAGAATAAGAGCACGATCGCAAACCATTTCAATTTCGGATAGTAAGTGGCTAGATATTAAAATCCCTGTTTGTTTCTGTTTTGCCACATGTTTTAAAATTTCACGAATTTCCGGTATCTTTTTTGCGTCAATACCGTTTAAGGGTTCATCTAGAATCAAGTAATCCGGCTCCCCTAGCATAGCAATTGCAATTCCAAGTAACTGCTTCATTCCTAAGGAATATGACTTCACTTTTTTATGAACAAAGGATTCCATGTGAAGTAAAGTAATTAATTCACTTATATTATTGTTTCGTTTTTTATCTAAAAAAGCTGAAAAGTATATTAAATTCTCGTAACCAGTTAATTCAGGATAGAAGCTTGGTTCCTCAATCAAACAACCAAAGGTCGATGTAGTCATAGACCTACTTTTACCATCCACTAAAACTTCCCCTGAAAATGTTTGAATAAAACCTAGCAATATACTCATAAGTGTTGTTTTACCAGCTCCATTTGGACCTACTAAACCAACAATTTCTCCTTTTTCAATCGTTATATTCACATTATTTAATACATGCTTATCTCGATAATTCTTCGAGACTCCAACCATCCTAATTCCATTTTTTAGCATCGATAAACTCCTAACACATATCTTCGATTTCATATGTAATTAGATTATAGATTGTTCGTTTTATTTAACTTGAAGTTTCAATGAATAAAAAATAAAGATTCCTTGATTTTTAAAAGCACATTGGAATTGATATCTTGAAACGAATGCTTTCATTATGTACGTTAGCTGTTATTGTACCACCGTGTTTTTCTACAATCGATTTAACAATATTTAAGCCAAGACCAGCACCTTTGGCTTCTTTCTTTCGAGAGTAGTCTCCTCGATAAAAAGGTTGAAATAGTTCTGATTCTTTCAAATTTGCACCTTCATTAAGTTGATTTTCTAAATAAAATACATGTTTTCCATCCTGCTCTTCATAATGAATCTTAATGAACCCGTTTGCCTTTGAATACGTCACAGCATTTTTTAGTAAGTTATTAAAACAACGGGCTAAAGCATCTGGATCTGCATGTATCATTGCATCTTCCGGAATACTTGTCTTTATTTCGATACCATTTTCGAGGGTGTAAGGATAAAACGTTTCTTTAATTTGTTCAAAAAACTCATACAGGTTAAAATCAATCTTGTTTAAATGTTCCAGCTGCAACTGCGCTTTTGAATACACAAAGAATTGATCAATTAGCGATTCTAATTCATACGACTTTGCAAGAACAATTTCACTGTATTTACTGCGAGTTGAACAACTCAATTCTTTCTCACGTAATAATAAATCAGAATACCCAATGATAGAAGTTAATGGTGTTCTTAAATCGTGCGCTAAAAAAGCCATTGATTGATTAAGATTCATCATTTTCTCACTAAATTTTTCCTCCAGAAGTATTTGCTGATACATATGTGTTTTCAATATGTTATCTAGTTCTAGGTATTCAACCTCTTCTGTAACAGGATCTTGATTTAGCAATGAAACTATCCTATTTTGAATCTCAAGCAACTTAGCTTTCTCTTGTTTTTCGTTGTATGTGCGGAACCCACGAACAATATCAAAAAAAGAAATGGAATACACGAGAATCATTAATACAACTATAAACTTTAAGAGCTTCACAACTTCTAGTTGTCCCTCAATCATATGGACATTTCCATTCACAATTTTGCCTTTTGTAAAAAACATATTCATGAAGAAATCAATAAATGAATCTTTCAAAAGTAAAAACAACATAATTCCGACAAAAACATATAATGCAAATCCTATCAAGTATCTCTTAATAATGGTCTTCGATGACATATCCACGCCCCCATTTTGTTTTTATATACTTTGGTTCATCAAATGAATCATTCAATTTAAGACGAATATTGCGGATGTGAGTCGCCATGCTATTGGAGGATTTATTGTAATAAGATTCCCCTGTCACTAATTTAAATAGCTCTTCGGTTTCGATAATCTTACCGATATTTTTCGATAAAACTTCCAAAATACGATACTCTGTTTCCGTCAAATCGATTCCACCTTCATTGATATATACTTTACGTTTACCGTAATCAATTAACATATCATTGTACTTAAATACATTGTTCTTGGATTCATACGCTTTTCGCATGCGAAACATCCCTTTAATACGCGCAAGTACTTCTAATGGATTAAACGGCTTCTTGATATAATCATCGCCTCCGGACATTAGCCCTTCTAATACCGCATACGAATCATCTTTTGCACTAATGAATATAACCGGATAATATTTTCTTTTGCGAATTTTACGTAATATTTCAAATCCATCCATATCTGGTATCATCACATCTAATAAAAGAAGATCTGGGTCATGTTCGGATAAATAACACAGCGCTTCGCTTCCAGAATGAAAAACCTTCAATTCATAACCCTCATTTCGTAGGTAAATCTGCAATAACTCAGCAATTTCCTTATCATCATCTACAACCACGATGTTTTCCATTGTATCCTCCATCTCCATATAAAATGTAATCCATGCACCAACATAGATGCATGGACATTTCTCAACTATTTGTAATATTAAGCTACCTTCTTCTTACGCGCAAGCAATGCCTTAAGCATATCTTTTAAACGCATATCAAAGATTCCTTCTGGTAACTTCATTGCATTAGCGACTACAAAGTATGTAATCATACCTACAACGGTATACAATGCAAGCATCAAAATTGCAAGCAAACGGCTTGTCTCACTGAAAGAAAGACCAAGTACACGCAATACTACAAAGCTTCCATTCATCGCAAGACATGCAACAACAATCCGAATTGTATGCTTAAATACCTTTGAATAGTCACAATGGTACTTATTCTTAATCTTCGCAAGTGATAGATAATAAATCACTGCCGAACATAAAATACTCGAAGTAATCGCACCCGTATATCCAAATGTTTGAATCATCGGATACATCGCAATCGCCTTTACCGTAAAGCCAACTGCTAAATAGCCAATCGCTTCCTTCTTTAAATGCAAGGTCATCAATAACGAATTCACCATTGGTGTTAACGTTGTCATTAACCCTAAGAACGCCGAATAGCGTAACATATGTGCCCCATAGGTAAGATTCACATTGCCATACATCACATAATACAACGGACGTGCTAAACAAGACATACCAACACATACCGGAATGGCAATAAAGTTCACCGTATCCAAGCACTTATAAATGTTCTTACGTAACTCTTTGAAGTTTCTTTCTTCTAAGGAAACCGTCATATATGGAACAATTCCCGAAGAGAATCCTAACCCTAATACCTGTGGAATCGACGTTAACTTATCACAGTTCAATTCCATAATGCCAAGCAAGTTTCTTGCAAGTTCATAATCCATACCAAGATCGGTATTGATCTTAATAAAGAATTGGTTATTGATTAATTGCTGTGAATTCCCAAAAATCGCTCCCAGTAAAAATGGTACTCCAAAGGCAAACAATTCCTTTAATAACTGTTTTGTAGGAACTGGGTCACTTGTTTGAGCACGTGCTGCTCTTTGAATTGGTCCAATATGACGTTTATCAAATTCACGGAAATAGAAAATCGCCACCAAAGCCCCAAGAGAAGCCGCAAATACGGCAGAATATACCGCAAAAATACGATCTAAGTGCAATACTTCAACCGCTAACCAGCCTAAAAACAACAAGCTACCAACACGTACAAATTGCTCAATGATTTGTGAACGTGCATATAACTTCAAATACTTTAACCCTTGGTAAAACCCACGATACGCATAAAGAACAGGCACTAAGAATAACGCAAACGAAAGAATAATAAAGGTATTTCGTAAGTAAATAACATCCTGTGGTGCTTTATTGGCAAGTGCAGAAGTTGCTAAAAACTTCGACGAACAAATAAACAAGAACGCCGTAATAAGACCCGAAGTTGCTAAAATACTCATCGACAACTTCCGAACCACCATAACCGTCTTATAGTCTTCTTTTTCCGAATACTTCGCAATAATCGCCGCTACCGCAAACGGTAACCCTGCCGAACAGATTTGTAAAAGCACCCGATAATACGTATACGCAACCGTATAAAAGGCCTTATTCGCTTCACCCGCTAATGCGACAAAGGGAATTACATAAAATAAACCAATCGCCTTTGAAATAAAGATGCCGGCTGAGCTCGCTAAGCTACCGGCAACGAATGATTTTTTTGTTTTTTTAATCGAATCACTCATTCAACTTACTCCACAACTTCTTCTTCATCATCCATATCGACTTCATCCATCGATTCTTCTTCAACGGTTTCTTCTTCTACTTTTTCTTCGACAATTTGAACGATTTCTTTCTTTTCGCCATTGTACGTAGCCCCATCTAACGTTAGATGGTACGATCCAAATTCACGATAATCATTCTCACGTGTCTTATCATGCCATTCAACCAATGTTTTGACATCAATCTCAGGGCTATCACTTTCACCACTTAACACAATGCCTTCAACATACCCCTTGTCTGTATAGACTTGGTTTGGAATCATGTTATAAACATGGTCTTCAAAGATCCCTACACTTGGAGCCATCTTTGTCGCATTTTCATAACTAACCCCATTTTCAACCGCCATTGCGACAATATCAAACATGCCACACTGTGGTTGATCAATAAAGATGTAATAGCGATAGCTACCATCTTGTAACTGCGTCATTTCAAAACGCATATCATAATAAAGCGACCCATCTTGCACCTTCGCAACATCTTCTACCGCTTCATAATACCCTTTGTATTTTGTTTCTACAGCCGATAATTCATTCTTTGCCTTACAACCTTGTAAGCAAATCGCTGCCACTGCTAACATTCCTACTAATTTTCGCATAATTACCTCTATGGGATTATATCAAGAGTACTCCATTTTTAAAAGCCTTGAAACTTACCTGTTCTTCTTTGCAATGTACTCTTTTGATAGATCCATGATTTGTTTCTTAAAGGCATCCATTTCAATATCAAGAGGATCCATGTCTTGTTGACCATAATAATTGGTGATTGACGCAAGTAAGCCATCCACTTCTTCATCCATTTCATTTCGTAAATACCGAAGCTTTTCCATATCGCGAATCGCTTCAAACAACCGACAAGTACGTGGTGACATCCGCGGAATGCGATCTTCGCCTCCTGGATAAATCATTTGCACATCACCTGTTTCAAATGTCCGAAAAGACGCATCCACCAATGGATCTTCTACCCAAGCATCATACGCCCAGCGTAAATAGCCATCACTACCCATCTTCTCACACATCAAGATTGTCCAATACGCTTCACTTGGATGATACATATTATAAAGATTTGGTCGATCCATCGTACACGTATAAATCGTAGTTAACTTACCTTCTTCACGGCGTTTTTCGGCTAATTCTTTAAAATTGTCTTCGCCATATTGCAAGGCATAATGCAAATTCACACATGCATGATCCATCTGTTTCCAAATATCATCAATCACACGATTAAACGCCCCTGCTAACTGTAGTGTTTGCCCTTTGGAATTCGGTATTGAATGTACTAAATCTATGGCTTGTTGCATCTCATCGTGACTACGTTCATCCATTGCAATATAAATCGCATCATACCAACCCTTTTCTTCTAAATGGTTGCTAAAGTCTTGTAAGAAACTCGACCACATATTCTTCCATTCATCACTTCCAGCAAGCACTTGTACACGTACATTCGAAGCACTTGCTTCATCATAATACGAATACATATTCGCAATTGGAACTAAGCTATAACAAGCTATCCGGTTGGCAATATTGTTTTCAAACACAAAGCTTGCATACGTATCAAAGTCGTTGTAATCAAACACAAAGGATCCATCCATTTGTTTTGTCCATTTCACAAGTGTTGGACAATCATCATGAATCTGATGCGCCCAAGGCTCTTCTAAAATACAAGCCGTTACACATTTACCACCATTCTCGACATATGGTGCTAAATGATTCTTTAACACTTCAAAGTATTCATCAGACAAATATTCAATTCCATAATAGCGACTAATTGGCATCAAGTAATTCCAAAGCTCTAAATAAAACGAACTCTCCTCTTTCACACTTGGTTGAACTAAATCTAACACTTCAATCTCTAATGGAAATTGTTTTAATACAGCCCCATCTTTTAAAACATACACATACCCAGAATAAACACCTGGCATTGCGTCTTCATGCGTTTGAATCGTATTGTAAATCGGTAAAACGGTATCTTTCTTTGCATCAATCGAATCGCCATAAATAACATCCGGTGTTAATACTCCATTATCATTTGCTAGACCTACGGTCTTACTTGCCATTGTATAGGAAATAAATTCTGGTTGAATTGTTGCACTTAATACATTTCCATCATGATCTTCAAAGGAAGATGTACGTAACTCTAAGCCATCTAAATCTTCTTGCATTGTTAAGATATACTCACTATAACCTTCATCCTTACGCCAAAGTGTTACACGATCGACTTGTTTTCCTTCGTTACTAGAAAAAGCTTCATAGTCCTCTTGGAAGTATGTCTTTTGAATACTTCCATACGATCCATGCATGTAAGGATTTGTTGGAAGTACGTTTACTGTACATACTTCACTCTTGAATTCGTTATGATCAAAACTTGCACGAACCTCAACGCTTCCCTCTTTTAATCCATGCATCATTCCATGTTCATCAATTTCTAAAATACTAGGATCACTTACATAATACACAAAGTCTTTTTGTGGCATGCCATTTACAAGTAGTGGTACGTCTTCATCGACGTAACATACCGCATCACTTGGAACACTTACAACAAACTTTTCCATTTCTTGAATCTCTTTTGATTCACATCCTGCAAATACCAAACTAAAACAAATACCTAACAATCCAACCAATCGCTTCATACAATACCTCACACTTTTTCATCTATTATAACAGACCGCAGCATATACCGAAAAAACAAACGATGAGACAATCGCCTCATCGTGTTGTGTGTTTAAAAGTTAAACAAGAAGTACTTCTTCTTTCCTTTCTTTACAATTGTAAAGTCATGATCAATCGCAGCTTCTTTTGTAAGTACGAAGTCAATGTCAGAAATCTTTTCGCCATTTACCGTTACAGCACCTTGTTGAATCAACTTACGTGCTTCACCCTTTGACTTTGTAATATTTGCCGCTACTAATGCGTCTAGGATATTTGTGTGATCTTCAATGACTGTATTTACAGCACCCTTTAGACCTTCACGAATCTCATCTGCAGAAAGGTCCATAATGTTTCCTTTAAAGAGGGTTTCTGTAATACGCTTTGCCTTATTTAGACCTTCTTCACCATGTACAACAAGTGTCAATTCTTCCGCTAAGGCAATTTGCGCCTTACGTAGATGTGCTTCTTCTTGCACGCTCTTTTCAAGTTCCATAATTTCTTCTGGTGTCTTCATCGATAGACGCTTTAGTAAATGAACGATTTCTGTATCACTTACATTTACCCAGAATTGGTAGAACTCATAGGCTGTTGTCTTATTTGGATCTAACCAAATATTTCCGCCTTCACTCTTACCAAACTTCGATCCATCGGACTTTGTAATAAGTGGTGAAGTAATTCCAAATACCTTTGCTTCAGAGCCACATACCTTACGAATCAAGTCGCTACCAGATACTAAGTTACCCCATTGGTCACTACCACCGAATTGGATTTCACAGTTGTAGTTTTGGTATAGGTGTAACCAGTCGGCTGCTTGTAAGATTGTGTAAGTGAACTCGGTAAAGGAAATACCTGATTCTAAACGCTTTGCAATGGTATCCTTTGCACACATATTGGCAATATTGAAATGCTTACCGTAATCACGTAAGAAATCAAGCAAGGAAAGCTTTCCTAACCAATCAATGTTGTTTAAAAGAATTCCCTTTTCTGGATCTGTAAAGTCAACAAACTTTCCAACTTGACCCTTAATGCATTCAACGTTATGTGCAACTTCTTCAAGGGTAATCAGTTTACGTTCCGTTGTTGGACGTGGATCACCAATTGTACCCGTAGCTCCACCACATAAAGCAATGACCTTATGGCCTGCCTTTTGGTAGCGTTGCATCAAAAGGATTTGTTGCAAGTGTCCAATATGTAAGGAATCGGCTGTTGGATCGATTCCACAGTACGCAGTTACTTTGGTCTTAAAACGTTCTTTTAGACCTTCTTCATCGGTTACGTCTTTGACAAGACCTCGCCATTTTAACTCTTCTAAAAATTCCATACTTTTCTCCTTTTCACGGGCGACCATAGAAAAAAGCGCCCTTAATCGACTAAGGACGCTTTACGCGCGGTACCACCTTAGTTCATGATGTAAAACACCATGCACTTCATTTCCTTTAACGCAGGATGACGTTTTGCCTTTTGAGACAAAAAGCTCCAGGATGTATTCGTACTTTGCACTATCTCACTCTTCCACCAACCGAGTGCTCTCTATGCATACCTACAAAGCCTACTTGTTCCTATCTTTGCTTTTAAAGTGTATCACAATTACTTTGAATGGTTAACTTAATTTTTTGTCGTTTGACGTGGTGTGAATAAGTAACTCAATTCAATTTCACGTTCCATTTCACTTTGGTCTTGTAACATCTTAGTCATAAGACGCATCGATACAGCACCTAAGTCATAGGAAGGAATTGCGAAACTAGAAATCGTTGGACGAACCATCGAGTTGTATTTTGTATCAATGACACAAACAACTTCTAAGTCATTTGGTACAACGATGTTGTTTTCACGAGCTGCATTTAAGATTGCCATTGCTTGCGAATCACGGTTTCCGATCATCAAGTCAAACTCATGATCCTTTAGATAATCCATCAGGAAGGAATACGATGTACGTGATTCAGCCGGAATCTTTAAGAAGCCATCAAATTCAAGTCCATGACTTGCAAAGGCTTTCTTCGCACCAAGTACCATTTGATCACAAGAATAATGGTTCTTACGGTCTTCGATAATTCCAATACGTGTCTTTCCTTCGGATAGATACTTCATACACAATTCATAAACAGCCTTTTCAATGTCAACATAGACACAGCCAACATTTTCCGCCTTAATCTTATTGCCAATCACGACAATTGGAATATTGTATTTGGAAAGTTGCGCCATAGAATCAACAAGTAGCTTATCGTTGTAAATAACTACCCCATCGACACGACTCTTAATGATATCTTCGATGATATCTTTAATGTCTGTAATACCAGCTGTAATGGTATGCAACATAATGTTGTAATTGTAAATCTTCGCAACGTCAATCAATCCATTGATGACTTGCCCTGTATACGTAAAGCTAGCTTCTGGAACAACTAATCCAATCGTAGTTGTCTTTTGCAATGCAAGCCCTTGAGCAATCGCATTTGGCTTATAGCCTAGCTTTTCAATCGCTGCTTCAACACGTTCCCTCGTTGGTTGTTTTACAACATCGGAACCATTGATTACACGCGAAACCGTCGCTAAGGAAACATCCGCTTCTTTCGCAACGTCATAAATCGTTACACGTTTCATGATTGTCCTCCTTCATTACTATCTTTTTTGGAGTCGAGTAATTCTTTTACCTTTTTGACACCATTGTTTTTTACATCATCAAGCTGTTTCAACTTATCTTGTACTTCCTCACTTGCGACATACGTTTCAATGGTTTTGCCTAAGTTCGATAGTTCATCACGAAGCATTTCGCTCTTTTCGTTGATGTTCTTAATGAGTTTTTCTTTGTGTTCAGAAGATAATACTTCTTCTGTCTTTTTGATTGTTAAAGCAACACTATCTTTTGCAAAGTGTTCCGCTTCTTCAACCTTCTTACGAACATTTTCGTTCTGCTTGAGTTCATTGACCTTTTCTTTTGCAAAGTCAACAGCCTTTGAAGCGTTCTCTTTGATTGCTTCTACCTTTTCATCAAGTTCAACCTTCTTTTGAAGATCACTTAAGGTTTCAACGACTTCACTTTGAAGTTTCGAAATCTTCTCACTTGCTTCTTTTGGAAGTTTTAAATCTTTGATTTCAATCTTCTTCTCTTCCTTACAGCAAGCCTTCTTCTTTTCTTCTTCGGTGATTTCTTCAATCTTCTTCTTTAGACCTTCGACTGTCTTTTCTACGTCTGTAATGACTTCTTTTTTGTCATCTAAGACCTTTTCTTTGCAAGAATCGCATGTTGAATTGGATTCTAGGTTGCGTGTTTCATCCATCTCATTCATGGCTCAAGTCCTCCTTAGAAGCTTCTTCCATTGGCTCTTCATCGACAATGACAGCTTCATACATATCTTTGTTGTGGAAGGATCCAATTAGGTTCAAAATGATTTCTTTGATCTTTTCAAGATTCTCCGATAGCATTTCACCAAATTGTTCCATTGATGTTGTTGTCTTGTCATGCATATTGTCCACTGTTTTACAAAGCTTCACAGCAGTATCAAGTGGTCCTTGGATTTTTTCTACGGACTCATCCACTTTCTGAATCGTCGGTTTCAACCCTTGAACCGTCTTAGTAAGTTCTTCAACGAATTCTGCTGCACGCTTAAGTAGAATGCAAACAAAAATCAAAGCAACTGCTCCTATGATAGGGAGTAACTGCTCTGATACTAACTTTAAATCTAGCAATAGAGCATCCATAATTCATTCTCCTCTTTTCCTTGCTAGTATTATAAATCATTATGAAAATTTTTCAATATTATTGAGAGCGCTTTACCAAATTTGCCAACCAATAAATGTCTTTGCTTGACATAAACAAGTAGCAAGCAGGGCTTTCTTGAGCCAATTTTGAAGCACCAACCTCATCTTCTGAAAGAATCATAGAACCATCAATTCTTTCTTGTAAATATGTAATATCGATATCACATCCATCTTGTTTGTCATCAATACTTGTAAAATCACAAAGGTATACTTTGTCTGCTAACTCTAACGCTTCCGCAAATTCCTTCGCAAAATACATGACACGACTTGCACGATGTGGTTTAAAGATGGCAACCAATTTATGATTCGGGAAACGCTTCTTCGCAGTTTCAATTGTGACTTTGACTTCCGTTGGATGATGCGCATAGTCATCCACATAGATATTTTCGCCATCTACTTCAACATTAAAACGCCGCTTGACTCCACCAAACGAACAAAGCCCCTTTTCAATCTCAGAAAGATCCATACCTTCCAAAAGACCAATCCCAATGACAGCCAATGAATTTAGCAACAAATGATGGCCAACAAATGGTAATTCGATATGGCCAACAAATTCCTGTTTGAAGTACACATCAAACGACATGCCATCACTTTCTTCAAGCACATTCTTTGCCTGTAAATCATCGTTTTCTTCTAAACCATAATAATAGACATCAACATCAGGATTTAGATTCATCATGCGAACTTGTGGATCATCGCCAAATACCATTAAAGCCTTGCTTACATTGTAAGAAAACGCCTCATAGGCACTACGATAATCTGCATCGTCTTTGAAATAATCGACATGGTCGATTTCGGCATTTGTAATAATGGCATACTCTGGGAAGTATTGTAAGAAGTGACGACGGAACTCACACGCTTCTAAACAGAAATATTCACTATCTTTGCGAATAAAGCCACTACCATCCCCAATTAAGTATGCAGTATTTCCCTTTTCCTTCAACACAGAAGAAAGCATGCCGGTCGTTGTGGTTTTCCCATGACTACCGGCAATTGCGATCGTTTTATAATCTTGAATGAACTGCCCAACAAATTCGTGGTAACGAAGTGTTGTACATGTCTTGTTTTCTCTTGCCTTTTTGACTTCTGGGAAGTCTTCTAAGAAAGCATTTCCAACAATGACGTGCATTCCATCTTGGATATTGTCTTCATCGAAGGGATAAATTGGGATATTACGCTTTACAAGTTCATCTTCTGTAAAGAAATGTTTTTCTAAATCGCTCCCACTTACTTCATGTCCAAGGTCTTGTAACATGCATGCAAGAGAAGCCATCCCGGTTCCTTTTATACCGATGAAGTAATATCTCATTTTTTGGATTCCTTTTCTTTCTTAACGGATTCTTCCGTTGTAAAGACTGGTGAATCAAAGACAACTGTTTCATCAATCATTTGTTCCATCGTTTGTTCTAGATCATCTTCTTTTTCATCATCTAGATCAAAGCGATCTCCATTTAAGATTTGGTCTAATGAGAATGCTGGAATTTCATCTTCTTCCTTCTTCACATCTGCAACCTTTACTTCTTCTTTGATTTCTTCTTGTACTTCTACCACTTCTTCAACCACTGGCTTTGTATAAGAAGACTCTAAAGCAGACCCATAGATTGGTGAGATAATCGCAGAGCTTTCATCCTTTTCCTTCACACTATGTGTAAGTTTGATATTTACTTGTTCATCTAAGTCCTTTTCATCAACCCCAAACATTGGGCTAATGACAGGCTTAAATTCATATACACCAGACTTGCTTGCCTTTTCTTCTTTTTTCTTTGGCTTGCTAGGTACACTCTTCTTAACAGGTGCACTTGGTTTGCTTGGTGCAGCTGGCTTTACTTCGTCAACCTTAATGCCAAGAGCCTTTGGCTTTTCTTGTGGCATCACTGGTTCCTTCACGATTGGTTTTGGACTTGCGTGTGGAACTGCAGGTTGTGCATTGAACACAGGTTCCTTCTTCGCAACTGGTGCTGCAGGCGCAACGTCAATGCGATTCATTGCTGGTTTTGTGACAGGTACTTCAGGCATTGCAGGCTTCACGACTTTACGTACAGGCGCTTCTTGCAATTCCTCTTCTTCCATTTCTTCATCTTCTTCAAATAAAAGACTTTGTAATTTTTTGAACATATGATTTTCCTTTCCGTTCCATACTATATGTTAAGTTTAAAATATTTATGGACTCTTGTTAAGCTTGTTTTACGTATTTATTCAATTTCTTCGACATCTTCATCGACTTCTACTGGCACTTCATCGATTTCCACTTCAACAACATCGTCGCTTTCTTCGTCAACTTGTAAGTCAACTTCGTCGTTTTCTAAATCGACATCATCAATCGATGGTGCTTCTTCATCAAATGTCGCATCACTTGTAAATTGCCCACCAGAACTACCGGCATAGTTGGTCTTGGTGTTAAACAATTCATCAATGACCCCATTTTCCGGTGTAATGTTTTGGAACAATTCCAAGGTTTTACGATTGTAGGCAATCGTCTCTTGTTTGGAATACGCCGCTAATACTTCTACCTCATCAACCACCGTAGAGCGCGCAATCTTTAACATTTCTTCGCTAATCCGAGGTGCTTCAAAGGCATGGGATACGGCATAAAATTCCAATAGATCTGTTTTTAAGATCGTATAATACACATCTTGTTTTTCAAAGATGGCAATGGTATACGGATGACTCTTCTTTTTTCCGTCTAAGAATTCCCCAGAATTCTTCGCTACAATGGCATCATACTGCATCACATCATCCAGTAACATCCCTTGGCTTTCATAGGTCCGATTGACAATTCCAGGAACATTTAAGTTCATCACAAATGGAACATTGTCAAACACAAACACATTGCTTGTTTCATCGCTATACAAACGGCCAATGCTTGGTTGAATGTAATAGGAATAATAGCCATGATTGAATGTCGTATGTCCAACATCCATTGTAAGCGCCCGATTCACTTTTGCGTCTAAATTCTCTTGTAAGTTTGGATTGGCCTTACACCCTACCAAACACATACAAGCGAAGAGTACACTCAAATATTTCTTCATCCATTTCACCATTAAGGTTATTTTAGCACATCTTCACGATCCCTGCATGGAATCGCACAAAGTTGATAAATTGGTTGCCCTAAATCCATGAAACGACGTTCGTATTCGGTAATCGCATCTTCATCATGGTTTTCACGACGATAATCGACCGAGAATTCAAACAATGTGAAGCCATTTTCTAAGAAATACAATACCGAATCTTCAAAGAGATCCTTATTGTCTGTTTTCATACGAATATAGCCCCCATCGCTTAATACAACACGGTACATATCTAAGAACTTCTTACTCGACAAACGACGCTTATGGGTTCTTGTCTTTGGCCATGGATCCGAGAAGTTTAAATGAATCACATCAATTTCTCCTGGCGCAAACCATTCCAATAGGTTTTCTGCATCCATGACAATCATGCGCTTATTGCTTAAACCAATCGTTTCATCTTCAATGGCTTTCTTTGCGGCAATGGCGGCAACGTTTGGATCTTTTTCAATTCCAACCCAACCATCTTCTTTGTAGGTTTCAGACATATTGATCAAATAGTCGCCCTTACCCGTTCCAATTTCAACGTGCAACTGGTTGGCATGTAATACCTCATGCCACTTGCCACGATTTTCATTTGGATTCGCTAATACATATTCTCCATGGGCTTCCATATAAGGCATTGCCCACTTTTTCTTTCTCATTCTCATACTATAAATCTCCTTGAGGAATCTTACTTATTTTACACGAAACTAGCTACAGCTTTCAATGTGACGTACACTCCTCTTATTCGAAAGAATGGTCGAAAAGATACTTCCTTTCGACCACTTCGAATCATTCTATTTTGAATTAGTCTTCTTTTTTCTTAAATACACGACGTTCTACATTCCCTTTGTTAAAAGGACGCTTGTCGTTGTTACGAGAACCATGATCACGTTTTGGACCACGCTTTGGTTCTACATAGCCTTCAGGCTTTGGTAGACATTCTCTAGCAGAAACCTTTACCTTACCAGTTCCTTCCTCAATCGAAGTTACCTTTACATGAACCATATCACCTTCATGAAGAACGTTCTTAATATCATCGACACGTTCCCAAGAAATTTCCGACACATGCAATAATGCGTCCGTTCCTGTAAATAGGTTTACAAAGGCAAAGCTATCACGAACCGTTGTAACCTTGGCATCGAATTCTTCGCCAACCTTAGCAACACGTACGATATCTTCAATGATCTTAACTGCCTTATCGATCATTTCTTGATCCATATGGTAGATCGCAATTGTTCCATCTTCTTCAACAGAAATCTTCACGTTATCGCAATCTTCAATGATTTGGTTGATTGTCTTACCACCCGTACCAATGACATCACGAATCTTATCTACTGGTACATGTGTCACTGCAAACTTTGGTGCATACTTGGATACTGTAGGACGAGGTTCAGAGATGGTTTGTTCCATATTGTCTAGAATTTCCATACGACCCTTATGTGCTTGATCTAATGCTTCTTGAAGGATTGCTTGGCTAATTCCATCGACCTTAATATCCATTTGAAGTGCTGTAATACCCTTACGTGTACCAGCTACCTTAAAGTCCATATCTCCATAATGGTCTTCCATACCTTGAATATCGGTTAATACCGCATACGTATCACCAACGGTAATAAGACCCATCGCAACACCAGCAACCATTGCCTTAATTGGAACACCTGCTGCCATTAGTGACATCGTACCGGCACAAATACTTGCTTGGGAAGAAGAACCATTGGATTCTAATACTTCTGCAACTGTACGGATTGTATATGGGAATTCTTCTTTGCTTGGAAGAACTTGTGCTAATGCACGTTCACCAAGAGCACCATGCCCAATTTCACGACGACCAGCAGAACCCATACGACCTACTTCACCAACTGAGAATGGTGGGAAGTTGTATTGGTGCATAAAGCGCTTTTCTTTTTCCGCTGTTAAGTCATCAATGATTTGGTATTCATCTAAGGAACCAAGTGTTGTAATGGACATTACCTGTGTTTCACCACGGGTGAACATCGCACTACCATGAACACGAGGTAGTAAATCAACTTGGGAATCAAGTGGACGAATTTCATCCAACTTTCTTCCATCTGGTCTTACTTTGTCTTCCGAGATCAAACGACGTACTTCAGCAGCTTCAATTTCAACACAGTATTCACGTGTTTGCTTGATTGCCTTTTCCATTGTCTTTTCATCTTCGAAGGTAACGTTGGCCTTTACCGCTTCCATCATTTCTTCAATGAGTTCATCGATCTTTCCATAACGTTCTAACTTACCCTTAATGGAAACCGCTTCTTCAATGCGAGCCTTTCCATGTTCATTGACATATTCTTTTACCAAAGGATTGATTTCGTAAAGTTCTACTTCCATCTTTTCCTTTGCACATGCAGCAATCACTTCTTCTTGAATTGCACACAATTCCTTGATTGCTTCATGACCAAAGAACAACGCTTCAAGCATTTCTTCTTCGCTTAATTCTTTCGCCCCTGCTTCTACCATGTTGATAGCATCTTTTGTACCAGCAACGGTTAGAAGTAATACGGACTTTTCAGATTCTTCAACCGATGGATTAATGATTAACTTTCCATCGACCTTACCAACAATAACACCAGCAATTGGTCCATTGAATGGAATATCGGATACACATAATGCAAGGGATGAACCAAACATCGCAGCCATTTGGCAGCTAGCATCTGGATCATTTGACATTACCGTATTTACAACTTGTACTTCGTTACGGAATCCTTCCGCAAACAAAGGACGAATTGGACGGTCAATCAAACGAGATGTTAATGTTGCAAACTCACTTGGACGTCCTTCTCTTCTAAGGAAGCCTCCAGGAATGGATCCTCCTGCATATAATTTTTCTTGGAATACAACTGTAAGTGGGAAGAAATCTGTATCCTTCGCACTCTTGGATGCCGTAGCGGCTGATAATACAACTGTATCATCGTAGCGAACCAAAACAGATCCGCCAGCTTGTTTTGCAATTTCACCATTTTCTACAGTGATTGTGCGGCCATGAAATTCAAAACTCTTTTTATATTTCTCCATTGAATATTCTAACTCCTACCTAATATTTTCTCTTCATTAGTTCTTCTTATTTATATTGAACGCACTAATGATACCATAATGTACGTATAAATACGAACAAATCCTATTTTTTCACGTACTTTCTTGCATACAAAAAGGCCTATGAGTATCTCATAGACCACTTCTTTACGCTTCGACTTTCCAAAGACCGTGAAGGTTACAATATTCGTATACACGAATTACTTTTTCATCTTCAAAGAACTTTGCACTAGGCTTTTGGCCTGGTTCTAGGTATTCTACACGGAATCCTGTTTCTGTTTCTAGAACGATGAATTGAATGTAATGTGCATCCATCATTGGATGTTCGGTAGAACCTACCGTTACTTCAAGTTGGTTATTGTCACCTCTAGTAACAACTGGTACATGCTTCTCCAAAGAACTATCGGCTGTCTTCGCTTCTAATTCTTGCATGTTTTCACCACAACATACCGTAGGAACATCTACGTCATTTAAGACAAGTGATACCTTTTTGCAATGTGCACATTGGTAAAATTTAAGTTTCTTCATAACTCTCTCCTCTTCTTACCCTTTATGTCTATATTCTAGCAAGCAAAGGCTTTTTATTCTACTCATATGCACAAAAGAAAAACCACGATTTCTCGTGGCTTGACTCGCATTTTACTTACGTAGACCTAGCTTCGCGCAAAGTTCACGGTAACGGTTAACGTCTGTGTTCTTTAGGTAGTTCATAAGATTCTTTCTCTTACCTACCATCATTAATAGACCACGGTTTGAAGCATAGTCATGCTTGTGTTCCTTCATGTGAACCGTTAGACGGTTGATGGATTCTGTAAGTAGAGCTACTTGTACTTCTACTGATCCTGTGTCACCTTCGCTACGTGCGAATTCTTTAACGATACGTTCTTTTACTGCTTTTTCTAACATTTTAATTTCTCCTCTTTCATGTTACGACCTTTCAAACCGCGCAATACGTTAGAGGTAACGTTGTTGCCCAGAAAGAAAGCATAGTTATATTACACCCAAATACGCTCCATGACAAGCACTTTACAAAAAGCTTGTAAGGATTGTATTCAAAATTTTATAGCCTTGTTCACTACAACGCAAATGACCCTCTTCAAGGATCAAATTGCCAAGTTTGATGTGTTCCAACAAAGCATCTGGATATACATCTTCAAACCTTACACCATAGCGATATTGAAACTCGTTTAAATCAAGCCCCTCTTGTTTTAATCGCAAGGACATCATCAAATGCTCAAACATCATATCTTCGTTGCTTAAAACAAGTTCACTACAAGCAAGTGGATCTTCTAAATACGCATTTAGCTTACGCGTATTTTCATAGCGAACATTACCACACTTGCCACTTGCCCCAATCGAGATTCCATAGAAGTCATCATACTTCCAATAGGCTTTGTTGTGAAGCGATTCAAATTCGTTTCCTTTGGCAAAATTGGAAACTTCATAATGGACAAAGCCACACTCTAATAAGTAGCTTTCAATCCATTCATACATATCCGCTTCTACATCTTCATCAATTGGTTCAACACCACGTTTTCCAAAGACAGAGTTTTCTTCAATGATCAACGAATACAACGACAAATGACTTG
>RCNI01000553.1_pt1 | contig 24648 bp, 27 predicted proteins | sample 2041151 | NCBI WGS metagenome assembly RCNI01 (sample SAMN09708214, study PRJNA481090) | feces metagenome | isolation source: feces | place: Antarctica: Albino Rookery | reverse complement strand
CTACTTACTCTTGCTGAAGGAACTAGTATGATTATTGAAAGTATTTGGGAATCTAGATTTCAATATACAGATGAACTTATTAAAATGGGTGCTGAAATAACAGCTCAAAACAAAACTGCTATGATAACTGGAGTTGAAAAACTTTATGGTTCTCCTGTTAAAGCTCATGATCTTAGAGCAGGTGCAGCTATGATAATTGCAGGTCTTGTTGCAGAAGGCACTACAGAAATTACAAATATATATCATATTCTTAGAGGATATGAAAATATCACACAAAAATTTAATTCACTTGGCGCTAATATAAAATATGTTGAGGATGATAAAGATTAATGCTTAAATTCTATCCTCTATTTAGTGGAAGTAAAGGAAATTCTGAACTAATAATTTCAGATAAAGCTAAAATATTAATTGACATAGGAGTATCTTTTAAACGTCTTAATGAAGCTTTAAAATCTATTGATTTATCTATAAATGACATTGATGCTATTTTTATAACACACGAGCATTCAGATCATTGTAAGGCTTTAGAACAGATTTTAAAACATACTTCTATTCCTATATATGCAACAAGTGGAACTTTTGAAGCTCTTAATATAGATGGTGAAAATATTTATAAAATAAATAATATGAAAAATGAATTACATATTTACGATTTAATTGTTTCATATTTTAACACTTCGCATGATTGCAATATGCCTTGTGGTTATATTGTAAAACAAGATGATAAAAAAATAAGTATTTCTACAGATTTAGGCGTTATAACACCTCAAATTTTAGAAAAAATGAGTAATTCAAATTTAGTATATATCGAATCTAACCATGATACAGAAATGTTAAAAATGGGAAGATATCCTTTTTCATTAAAAAGAAGAATTTTAGGAAATTACGGACATCTTTCTAATGATGCTTGTGCAGAAGCTATTTCTTATCTTACAGATAAAGGAGTAAATAATTTTATTCTAGCACATTTAAGTGAAGAAAATAATACACCAGAAATAGCAATGCAAACTGTTACAAACTATTTATCTTCTTTAAATATAGATATTACAAATTTAAATATAGATATAGCTACTCAAGATTTTAATAAGGAGGAATATATACTGTGAATATAAAAATAATATGTGTTGGAAAATTAAAAGAACGTTACTTAAAAGATGCAGAAGCAGAATATTTAAAAAGACTTTCTAAATATGCTAAAGTAGATGTTATAGAGTTACAAGATGAAAAATTTAAGGAAAATCCATCTCCTTCTGAAATCAAACAAACAAGACAAAAAGAAGGAGAAAAAATATTAAAAGAACTAGATAAACTTTCTAAACCTTTTATTGTTTCTTTAGATTTAAGAGGTAAACAATATACTTCAGAAGAACTTGCTGAAGAATTTAAAAATATAACTACCTACTCTTCTTCTACAATTTGTTTTATAATCGGAGGAAGTCTTGGTATAGATGATGAAGTTATAAAAAGAAGTAATAAATTAATTTCTTTTTCTAAACTTACTTTTCCACATCAATTAATAAGAATTTTTTTACTAGAACAAATTTTTAGAGTTTTTAAAATTAATGGTAATGAAAAATACCATCATTAGCAAATACATAGTTATTTGCTTTTTTTATTGTTTTCTTACAAATTTTATCTTTTTTTCATAAAACCCTTGTTTTTTTTTACGAAAGATGTTAAAATATAAATATAGTAAATTAAAAAGGAGGAATTTTTTATGAAATCAACAGGAATAGTAAGAAAAGTAGATGAATTAGGTAGAGTTGTATTACCAATGGAATTAAGAAGATCATTAGATATCGGAATCAAAGATTCTTTAGAAATATATGTAGATGGAAATTCAGTTATATTAAAAAAATACCAACCAGCATGTATCTTTTGTAACGAAGCTGACGATGTTATCTCTTATAAAGGAAAAAACATTTGTCGTGAATGTTTAAAAGAAATGACTAAAAATATATAATAAAAGAAGATAAACATAAAGTTTATCTTTTTTTATTTTGTTTTTATTCCTTTTTCTGAGAATTATGAGTATATTTTTACATTAAATATATTTAATTAACAAAAAAGTAGAAACATTTCTATTTCTACTTTAACTATCTTTTTCTTCTTTCTTATTTTCTTTTCTTAAATATGAAATCATTGCATCTATAGATGCTCCTACGCATATTCCCATAGATACACCTATTTCCATTCCCATACTAACATTTTGAATTTTAGCACCCATTAATATTCCTATTATTAATCCTATGCCCATCCCCAATGAAAGAAAAGTTCCATTTGGAGATTCTAATATCTCCTTTAACATACAAACACTCCTTATTCAAAGCTTATATTTCCGATTTTACCCATTTTTAATTCATCTAAAAATATAGTAGATGCTTTAACCATATCTACTCTACCACCAGATACTAAACATCCTCTTTTTCTACCAATTAATTCTATAATATCATAATCTAATATATCTAGCAAGTCATTTTCTAATTTATATTTATTTTTTAACATTTCTAAATATTTAGGTTCTTCTTTTATTCTTTTAATAGCTTCTACTGCTAGTTCTTCTACATCTAATATTTCTTGTTTAATATTACCTGTAAGAGCTAAATTAACTCCTGCATTTTTATCTTCTAAATTAGGCCATAAAATTCCTGGTGTATCTAAAAGTTCTACATTATTTGAAAGTCTAATCCATTGTTTTCTTACTGTAACACCCGGTTTATTTCCTACTTTTGCAGAATTTTTATTTGCCATTTTATTTATAATAGTTGATTTTCCTACGTTAGGTATTCCTATTATTAATGCTCTAAATATAGGATTTGGAATTTTTTTATTTTTAGCATCATATACTTCTTTACCTAATCTTTGTATTTCTGTAATAATGTTTTTTATTCCAGTACCTTTTGATGCATCTACCTTTATTACACTTTTTCCTTCTTCTTTATATTTCTTTTCCCATTTTTCTATTTTATTTTGATCTGCTAAATCTATTTTATTTAACACTACTATTCTTTTTTTACCTTGTGCTAATTCTTCTACTATTGGGTTTGCACTACTATATGGTATTCTACTATCTAATATTTCTACTACTACATCTATTAATTTTAAGCTTTCTTTTATCTCTCTTTGTGCTTTTACCATATGTCCTGGATACCAGTTAATAGACATAGATGTTGTATTTGCGTTATTCATATAAATTTCTCCTTTACTTTTTAATTTTATTATATATATTTTGCAAGTATTTTCTAATATTATACCATACTAAAATACATGTGTAAATTAATTATTTTATTAAATCTTCCAACTTAAATTCTATTACTTTTTTTAGATTTTCCAAAGATACCTCTACTTGCTTTCCTATTTTACCACCACTAAAAATTATAGTATCAAAATTTTCACAAGACTTATCTATAACAGTTTTAAATGTTTTTTTCATACCAATTGGAGAACATCCTCCATGTACGTATCCTGTTAATGGAAATAAATCTTTTTGCTTTAACATCTCTACATTTTTTTCATTAACACTTTTAGCAGCTTTTTTTAATGCTAATTCTTTTTCTACAGGAATTAGAAAAACATAATAGTTTTTAGTATTAGAAACAGTTACAAGTGTTTTAAATACTTGTTTTGGATTTTCATTTAAGACTCTAGCTACATCTATACCACTTATTGCTTCTGTATTAGTATAATCATATGTTTTATATTCAATTTTGTTTTTATCTAATATTCTCATTACATTTGTTTTTTTATCCATATATACTTCCTTCTTTTTAATATATATATTAAAACTCCTCTAACAAGAGAGGAGCTTTGTATATATACTATTTTCTTTCTTTAAGTCTAGTAGCTTTACCAACTCTATCTCTTAAGAAGTATAATTTAGAACGTCTAACTTTACCATGTCTTACAACTTCAACTTTTTCAATTCTTGGGCTGTGTACTGGGAAAGTTCTTTCTACACCAACACCGTTAGATATTTTTCTAACTGTGAAAGTTTCGTTAAGACCAGCGTTTTGTCTTTTTATAACTGTTCCTTCGAAAATTTGAATTCTTTCTTTGTTTCCTTCTACGATTTTTGCGTGAACTTTAACTGTATCACCAATTTCAAAATTTCCAGCTGCTTCGTTTACGTATTCAGCTTCGATTGCTTTTATTATATCCATTATAGTTTTCCCTCCTTTTTTCTAACTATTTCTTCTATTTCTTTTTTTGTAACTACACCGTTTAGTATAGCTTTTTCTAACAAATCTTTACGATTTATATATGTTTTATATATGCTTTCTTCTCTTCTATATTCTGAAATCTTTTGATGATTTCCAGAAAGTAAAACAGAAGGCACTTCAAAACCTTTATAATTGCTAGGTTTAGTATATTGCGGATTTTCTAAAAGATAATTCTCGAAAGATTCATTTTCTAGAGAATCTTTTGTTATAACTGAATCTACTAGTCTTGCAGTTGAATCAACTAAAACCATTGCGGCAAGTTCTCCACCTGTAAGAATATAGTCGCCAATAGATATTTCTCTGAAATTATGCATTTTTAACACTCTTTCATCTACTCCTTCATAATGGCCACAAAGAATTACAATATCTTTATTTTCTTTTGCTATTTCTTTTGCAAGATTTTCAGTTAGCACTTCTCCTCTTGGAGACATATAAATATATTGACAATCTTTATTTCCTATATCTATTATAGCTTCATCAATAGCTTCTACTCCTAAAAGCATTCCAGCTCCTCCACCATAAATAGTGTCATCAACTTTATTACCTTTATTTTTAGAGTATTTTCTAAAATCTATAATATCTAGATTTATTTTTCCTTGTTTAACTGCTCTTCCTATTATACTTGAATTTTTAAATCCTTCAAACATTTCAGGAAAAAGCGAAAGAATTTTATAATTTATCATATTAATCCTTCCATTATATGTACTACCATTTTTTTGTTTAGAAGATCAACTTCTTTTACAACATCTTTAATTGCTGGTAATAATATTTCGTTACCATCTTCAGTTTTAACGACATATACATCATTTGCACCTGGCGTTAGAACTTCTGTAAGTGTTCCAATAAGACATGAAGAATCATCGTATACTAAAAGCCCAATTAAGTCTTCAATATAAAAAGTATCTTCACCTAAATTTTCATTTGGTTTTCTTTCTCTTTTTACATATGTTTCTCTTAATTTGTTAGCTTCTTCTGGTGTATCAACGCCTTCTAATTTTAAAATCAAAAATTGTTTGTTAATCTTAGAGCTTTGTACCTTATATGGCACTAAACTATTTTTGATATCTAAATAAACTGTTTTTAATTTTTTTAAAGCATTAATATCATCAGTATATGTATAGATTTTTACTTCTCCTCTAATACCATGTATATTAACAATTTTACCAATTTCAATATATTGCATATTATCTCCTTTTAGCCTTTATTTTCAACAACGTCTACAGAAACTCTTTCGTTATTTTTAAGAGCGTATGCTCTCACTATATTTCTGATAGCTTTTATAATTCTTCCATCTTTTCCTATAAGACGACCCATATCATCTTTAGCAACAACAACTTTTAAAATTATTCTTTCACTATCTAAAACCTGCATAACAATAACTTGTTCAGGGTGTTGTACTAAGCTTTTAGCTATATTTTCAACTAGATCTTTGTACATCGTTATTCCTCCTACTTGATTTCAACTCCAGCTTTTTTAATTAATGCTTTTGCTGTATCTGTAGGTCTTGCCCCATTTGCTATCCATTTTTGAACTTTTTCAGCATCTACATTTAATTCAGCAGGTTCAACCATTGGATTGTATGTTCCTACTTTTTCTATGAATCTACCATCAGCTGGGAATCTTGAATCTGCAACAACTAATGTGTAGTAAGGAGCTTTTTTAGCACCATCTCTTCTTAATCTAATTTTTACCAATTTATTCACCACCTTTCAACTATTTTATCTAAAATTCCTTGGCACCATTTTGCCATTAAAAGGATTTTTACCATTCATTAATACTTTCATCATTTTCTTCATTTCTTCAAATTGCTTAATGAATCTATTTACATCTTCAACCTTTTGTCCACATCCTTTTGCAATTCTAATTCTTCTAGAAGCATTTAAAATTTTAGGATCTTTTCTTTCTTCTTTAGTCATAGACTGAATAATAGCTTCAACTCTTGCAAGTTGTTTTTCATCGATTTCAGCTTCCTTAATTTCCTTAGGAATTCCTGGAATCATTGCAAGTAATGATTTAAATGAACCCATTTTTTTAATTTTTGCCATTTGATCTAGATAATCATCTAATGTAAAGTTATTTTTACTTATTTTCTTTTCTAGTTCAATAGCTTGTTTTTCATCATATGCTTCTTCGGCTTTTTCTATAATACCTAAAACGTCACCCATTCCAAGTATTCTAGAAGCTATTCTATCTGGATGAAATACTTCTAAATCATTCATTTTTTCACCTACTGAAGCAAATTTAATAGGCTTTCTTGTTACTTGTTTAACTGATAACGCAGCACCGCCACGGCTATCACCATCAAGTTTTGTCATAACAACACCATCAATACCTAAAGTTTCATTAAACTTTTCAGCAACATTAACGGCATCTTGACCTGTCATACTATCTACTACAAGTAAAATTTCATGAGGTTTTGCTTCTTTTTTTACATTCTTAAGTTCTTCCATTAAACTTTCGTCAATATGAAGTCTACCAGCTGTATCTAAAAGAACTACATCATTTAATTTGATTTTAGCTTGCTTAATAGCATTTTTAGCAATTGTTACAACATCTTTGTTTTCACCTTCTGTATAAACAGGAATATTAAGACTTGCTCCAACAACTTCAAGTTGTTTTATAGCCGCAGGTCTATATACATCACATGCTACCATCAAAGGATTTTTGCCTTGTTTTCTTAAATAATTTGCAAGTTTTCCACAAAGTGTAGTTTTACCAGCACCTTGAAGACCTACAAGCATAATAACTGTTGGTGGATTTGAAGATATATTAAGTTTAGCTTCACCATCACCTAAAAGTGTAACAAGTTCATCTTTAACAATCTTAACAACTTGTTGACCAGGAGTTAAACTTGATAAAACATCTTGACCTAAAGCTTTTTCAGAAACATTAGCTACGAAATCTTTAACAACTTTATAGTTAACATCTGCTTCTAACAAAGCAAGTTTAACTTCTCTCATCATTTCTTTTAATTCTTTTTCAGTTATTCTAGTTTGACCTTTAATTTTTTTAACAATATTTTGTAATTTATCTGATAAATTTTCAAACATATATCTCACCTATATACTTTCTAAAATCTTTATTACTTTAATTTTATCCCCTTCGTTTTCTAAAATATTTATAGCTTTCTCCACTTTTTGTTTCTTACTTAAAAGTCCAATCTTATCCTCAAAATCTAAAAGTGACTTTTCAGATTTTTTAATAAAATCTCTTACACCTTGATAAGAAATATTTTTATTTTGAGCTATTTCCCTTAAAGATAAATCAGAAAAATAATATAAATACATAACTTCTCTTTGTTTATCTGTAAGTAAATTACTATATAATTCAAAAAGCTCTTGTATTTTTATGTTCTTTTCTAAATCTTCTATACTCATAACTCCTCCTATGTAAAGCTAAAACACTTTACATATATTATAAACTCCTAAAAGCAATTTGTCAAGCAAAAACGAAAAAAAAATCAAAAAAAGTAGTAAAGTATATAAACTTTACACAAATAAAAAAATAGAATGCAAAATGCATCCTATTTAGTTTTTTTAGTTGCTGTTTTTTTAGTTGTTGTTGTAGCTGTCTTTTTTGCTGTTGTTGCAGCTTTTTTTGTTGTTGCACTAGCTTTTTTTGCTGTTGTTGCAGCAGTTGTTTTTTTAGTTGTAGCTACATTTTTTACAGGAGCTTTCTTTGAAGCTACCTTTTTTTCTTCTGTAGTATTATTAATTTTATCTTTATTAATTAAAATATAAGATAAGAATGATAAAATTGCAAGTATTGCAAATAATAATATTAAGATAACTTGAAGAGTTACAGTATTTTCAACAAAAGCACTATTATTTTTTATTTTATTATCACTATATAATTGAAAAAATTCATTTCTATCAATTGTTTTAACACCATCTGCTTCTTCTACTACATAATTATTATATTTACCATATTGATCTTCTACAACAAACATTTTATATGTATTTTCTGTAAACGCAATTGTAGTCTTATCATTTGGAATATATAAAGATATTTCATTTTTATTTTCTATAGATGGCATTTGTTTTATTGCAACATTTAAAATAACATCTTTATCTTCTGTTGCTTTATCTAATACAACTTCTATTTTTTGAATTTTCTCATCTTTAATTTCATAAAAAATATTTGCTATTTCATCTCCATTATATAATGCAGAAGTAACATATCTGTTTTCAAAAACGAAATCTTTTTCTTTTTTATCTATTTTAGTATATACGCTATGTCCACCTTCAAAAATAACATTATCAACATTAAAAGTTTTATCTATTGTTAGATTTTGATATCCACCATTTTTAGTAACTTCTTTTTCTATTTCAGCAGATAATTCTTTTCTTAACACTTGATCTTTATTAGTTAAATTTTCAGAAATTAGTGGTTTAGCATCGTTTACTACTGGTACAGCAAAAACCATAGATACAGCTAATACCATAACTGCAAGAATGCTTAAAATTTTTGTTTTCATATTATCTCCCCCTATTATGAAATAATTATATATCATATTTTTTTATATTTCAAGTAACAATTTTATCATTTTTTAATTATTACATTGAAGTGATGTTATAGCCATAACACCTACTATATCTTCACTACTACAACCACGAGATAAATCATTTACAGGTTTAGCAAATCCTTGTGTTATTGGTCCATATGCATTTGCTTTTGCAAGTCTTTGTACTAATTTATATCCTATATTTCCAGCATCTAAATTAGGAAATATTAAGCAGTTTGCATGTCCTGCAACCATACTTCCTGGTGCTTTGTATTCGCCTACTTCTGGAACTATAGCTGCATCTAATTGAAACTCACCATCTATTACAAGTTCAGGATGTTTTTCTTTAGCTTTTTCTAATGCATTTTTTACTTTATCTACTTGTTCACTTTCTGCACTACCTTTTGTTGAATATGAAAGCATTGCTATTTTAGCTTCTTTTTCAGTTAATAATTTAAAACTTTTAGATGTTTCATATGCTATTTCACATAATTGATCTTCTGTTGGATATTCTATTAATCCACTATCTGAGAATATAAAAACTCCATTTTCTCCGTATGTACAATCTGGTACTTCCATTAAGAAAAATGATGATACATATTTTGCATCACTACGAGTTTTAATTATTTGAAGTGCAGGTCTTAATGTATCTGCTGTTGAATGTGCAGCACCACATACCATTCCATCTGCATCTCCAAGTTTTATCATCATACAAGCAAAATATATTTTATTATCCATTTTTTCTTCTGCTTTTACTAACGTCATTCCTTTTTCTTTTCTAAGTTCAAATAATGCTTTTATATATTCATCTCTTTTATAATATGTTTCATTATCTATTATTTGTACTTTACCTAAATCTATATTTCCTTTTATTTTATTTATTTTTTCTTCATTTCCTATTAATATTACTTCACAAAAATCTTCTTTAGCTGCCATTTCTGCTGCTTTTAAAACTCTTATATCATTAGATTCTGGTAATACTATTCTTTTTTTACTTACTCTTGCTTTTTCAATTAAATTTTCTACTATACTCATATTTACCTCTCCTTTTCCAAAAGAATTTTATCATAACTAATTTTATATGTCTATACAAAAAAAGAAATTACCTAAAATAAGATAATTTCTTTAAATTTATAAAAAAAATGACGCTAAAAAGCGTCATATATGTTTTAGTTATTTTTTATTTCTATTTTTCCAAAGCACTCTATTTTCTTCTCCATCTATTATTCTTACTATATTCTTTCTGTGTTTAAATAAAATTAATAGAGTAACAAATATAGTAGCTACTAAATATTGTGGTGCTAAGAAAACAGTTAATATAGAAAGCAATACTACTCCAGATAAAGATGCTGCTGACACCATACCTGTAACAAGAAGTACAACTATTCCTGCTGTTATACATATTCCAGCTATTTTAGGATCTATTAATAGAAATGCCATTATAGCAGTAGCAACTCCTTTTCCACCTTTTAATCCATAATAAATAGGATAACAATGTCCTATTACTACCGAACATGCAAATATTTGTTTTGCAAATTCAAAATCTTGATTAAATAATTTAGCAAGTAACATTGTTATTACAAAAGCTACAAAAACTTTAAATAAGTCTAAGAAAAATACAACTATAGCCCATAGTAATCCCATAACTCTATATGTATTTGTAGTTCCTGCATTTCCTGAACCTAATTCACGAATATCTGTACCTAAAACTTTTTTGCTAATTAAAATAGCAGGATTTATAGATCCTATTAAATAGCAAATTAAAAATATTAATAATAAAAACATACCTAAAACCTCTCTTTTTTCTATCTATCTTTTCCTTTTTTTTCACGTGTTATCATTACAATTGGTGTTCCCATAAGACCAAAAGTTTTTCTTATATGATTTTCTAAATATCTCACATATGAATAATGCATAAGTTCTTTGTTGTTAACAAATATAACAAATGTAGGCGGTCTTGTTTTAACTTGTGTAACGTAATAAATTTTTAATCTCTTACCTCTATCTGTTGGTGGTTGAGTTATTGTTATAGCTTCATTTATTACATCATTTAATAAACTTGTAGATACACGAGTTTTATTTTGTTCATCTACTTCATTTATTAATGGAAACAATTTTTCAACTCTTTGTCCTGAAAGTGCAGATATAAACATAATTGGTGCATATGTCATATATGCAAGTTTTTGTCTAACGTGTTTCTTATACTTTTCTAGTGTTCCTGTTTCTTTTTCAATACTATCCCACTTATTAACTACAATTATAACACCTTTTCCTGCCTCATGTGCATAACCTGCTATTCTTTCATCTTGTTCTGTTACGCCTTCTTTAGCATCTATCATAATTAAACATACATTTGCTCTATCTATAGCTGCTCTTGCTTTTACAACACTATATTTTTCTATTTCATCATATACTTTATTTTTTCTTCTTATTCCTGCTGTATCTATAAACACATATTTACCATATTTGTTTTTAAATTCAGAGTCAATAGAATCTCTTGTTGTACCTGCAATATCACTTACAATAGTTCTTTCTTCCCCAAGTATTTTATTTATTAAAGAAGATTTACCTGCATTTGGTTTACCAATTACAGCAACTTTTATTGCTTCTTCTTCATCTGTATTATCTTCTTCTGGTGGTAATAAATCATAAATTTCATCTAAAACTTCACCTATTCCAAGTTTTTTACCTGCAGATATAGGCATAGGATCTCCTAGTCCTAAACTATAGAATTCATATATTTCTGGTGGAGGATTTCCAACCCTATCACATTTATTACATATAAGTAAAACTGGTTTTTTAGTTTTTCTAAGCATTTGAGCAACAGTTTCATCTGCAGCAGTTACACCTGCATTAGTATCAACTATTAAAACGATAACATTTGCCATATCCATTGCAAGTTCCGCTTGTCTTCTCATTTGTTTTAAAATAATATGTTCAGATTCAGGTTCTATACCTCCTGTATCTATTACTGTGAAATCTCTTCCTCTCCATTCACAATTTCCATATATTCTATCACGAGTAACCCCAGGTGTATCTTTTACTATTGATAAATGTTCCCCGATTAACATATTAAAAAATGTAGATTTTCCTACGTTAGGTCTACCTATAATAGCTACTACTGGTTTTGACATTTCTCCACTTCCTTTCTTAAAAATAATTTTACACATATATTATACTTTATTTATGTTACATAGTCAAGAAAAATGTATAAAAAAGAAACTTAATCCTCTTTAGCTACTTTCTCGTTAAACTTATTTTTAATTATTATCTCATTATTATTTTTTTATATTTTACACAAATTACAAATACAAATGCAGATAATTTTAAATTACCTGCATTTACTTTTTTATTTTAAGTTTAATACCATATCCAAATGATAAATATAATCTAAAATATATTCTTCTGATGCTTCTACAAATCCAAATTTTTTATAAAATTCTTTAGCATGTGCTTGTGCACCGATTTTAATCTTATCTGCATTAAACTTTTCTTTGGCAACTTTTATTGCTTCTTCTACTAGTATTGCTCCATAACCTTTTTTTCTTTCTAATGTAAGAACTCTTCCAAAAGATACTTCAGGAAAAGAAACATTTCTTGGAAGTACTCTTGTATATCCTTTTATTTTATTTTCTTCTTTAAGAATAATATGATATGCACTAAAATCTTTGTCATCCATATCTTGGTATGGACAATCTTGTTCTACTATAAATACCTCAGCTCTTATTTTTAAAATTTCATATAACTCCTTAGTAGTAAGTTCATTAAAAGTTTTTATTATTATTTCCATATTAATTCCTCCTATAAATTATTATTAGAGTAAAATTTAATTTCAATATATTATATCACAAATTTATGTAAATGTAAACAAAAAAAGAATAAGCACTTTTGTGCCTATTCATTTATTATTATATCTGCTTCTTTTGCTAAATCTACTCTATCTGTTACATCTCCATACACTTTATTTTTTTCCTTGTTTTTAAGTTCTAAATAAAATCTAGCAACTGTTGTTTCTATATATGGATATACATAAAAACTAGCTATTCCTAATGTACATACTACTAATAAATACCATGGTAAAAAAGATATTTTAAGTACAAATAAATCTAATTTGTGTCCATCCATCATTCTTCTACTTTTTGTTATTGCTTCATTATACGTTAAATCTTCTTCATCTACAAGTATATATGGTACTAAAGCATATGAGAATGATTTTATTATTCCTGGAATAATAAATAACATTGTCCAAAATATTATATATATTTGACTTAATATTACAGTAAATATTTTATTTAATGAACCATTTTGAAAAGGTTTATAGAAATCTAACATTCCACTTTCATTACCTTTGGCTATATTAATAAATGCATTTATACAGCCTAAAGCTACTAATATACTTAAACATCCAGATATTATAGATATTATTATAGAAAATGGTTCTCCTATTTTGTCTGAAAAATTTTCTACAAATGTAAGTAGTAATACAGTTAATATATTAATTAATATTAATTTTACTATTATAGATTTATTTTTTTTGATATTTTCTTTAGCTATTTTTTTTAATTCTATTCTTTCCATAATTTTTCTCCTTTTTACATAAGTGGTGTAAATATTTTAATAAGTCCACTTGCAAGTTTTTTATACCAAGGTATATTATCACAAAATTCTTTATCTACTTTTATACATTTCTTTTGCGTATCTAAGTAATCTTTTTTTAGTTCTTTTACTATATTATTTTTATAAAACCATATTCCACATTCAAAATGATGTACTAAACTTCTATAATCTAAATTAATTGTTCCAATTACAGCAAGTTTATCATCGCTAACAAAACTTTTAGCATGTATAAATCCTGGTTTATATTCATATATTTTTACCCCAGCATCTATAAGTTCTAGATATTGGCTTTGTGTTACTACATGTACATACCATTTATCTGCAATATGTGGTGTTGTAATACGCACATCTACACCTCTTTTAGCTGCAGATACTAAAGCATATATTATATCTGAATCTACTATTAAATATGGTGTATTTATAAATATGTAATCTTCTGCTTGATTAATTATATTCATATATATAGTTTGGCTTATTTTTTCTTTATCTAATGGATTATCTCCAAATGGTTGAACAAATCCATCGGATTCTAATTCTTCTTTATTTACTTTTGGAATAAATTTAAAATATGATTTATCCTCTGGTCTATAGAAATTCCAAGATTCTAAAAATAATACTGTTAAGCTTCTTACAGCTTCTCCTTCTATTTTTACACCTGTGTCTTTCCAATGTCCATGTATTTTTTTTACATTTATATATTCATCTGCAAGATTTAATCCACCTGTAAATCCAACTTTTCCATCTATTACAACTATTTTTCTATGATCTCTATTATTATGCATTACTGAAAAAATTGGTATAAAAGGATTAAACACTTGACATTTAATTCCTTCTTTTTCTAAAGTTTTAGCAAAATTAGATGGTACGGTCATAATAGAACCTATATCATCATACATGAGCCTTACTTCTACTCCTTCTTTTACTTTTTCTTTTAATATTTCTAGTATTTTATTAAACATTACGCCTTCTTCTACAATAAAATATTCAAGAAAAATAAATTTTTTAGCTTTTTTTAATTCTATTATTAATTCTTCTAAGTATTCTTCTCCTATTTTTAAATATTTAGCTGTTGTATGTTTATACACAGGCATATATGTATTTTCAAAGATATATCTAGACTGATTATACATCATTTTACTATCTAATAATAATTCTGCATACTCTTCTTTATTCTTTTTAACTGCTTCTATATCTTTTTCAATTATAGATTTTACTCTATCTTTCATTTTTTTAGTTGGCTTATTTTTACCTGTTATTACATATAAAATAAGTCCAAATACAGGAAGCATAGTCATTATTAATAACCATGGTATCTTATATGTAGAAGAACCTCTTTCATTTAATATATATAAAATAGCTAATATATTAAATACATATAGTATTCCATATATAAATGCAAATGAATCTGCAAAATTTAATATTAAAAATACTATAAAAGTTATTTGTAATAAAATTAAAATTCCAGTTATAAATACTCTACTAAATAGAATTTTTAAAAATTTCATAACTTCACCTCATATCAAGTATATCACTTACATTTCTCAAAGTAAACAAAAATACAAAGTACATGTACTTTGTATTTTGTATCTTAGAGCTTTATAATTCTTCTTTTGGAGTATCATCATGTGGAAGATTAAATGAAAATTTAACTTTTTCTTCAATTAAATCATCTACATGTTGTTTGTCCATGTCACTTGCTAAAACTAACTCGCTAGCTAAGATTTGCTTTGCAGTAAGAAGCATTTTCTTTTCTCCTGTTGAAAGTCCTCTTTCCATATGTCTATGTGAAAGATCTCTTACAACGTCTGCGACTTCACAAATGTCACCTGTCTTAATTTTATCAACATTTGCTTTATATCTTCTACTCCAATTGTTTTCATATACGTACTCTTGTTTTGGCATTTCTAATACGCCAAATGCTTTTGAAGCATGTTCGCTGTCTACTACTTCTCTCATTCCAACATTTTGTGCATTTTTCTTTGGCACTTTAACTTCAATTCCTCCATCTAATTTTAAAACGAAGTACTCTTGTTTTGTTCCACAAAAATTTATTTCTTCAATATTTTCTATTGTTCCAGCACCATGTTGAGGGTAAACAACTTTATCACCTATATTAAACATTCTAAATCCCCCTATCACGCCGTCTAGTTTTAATTCTAACTACAAATATATTATACCACAAAAAAAACTAAAAGTAAATGAAAAAACAAAATTTATTTTAATTAAAGGAATATGTAGAATTAAAATTACCATAATACTAATACAAGGTGGTGATTATATAAATATTACAAAATACCTAAATACCAACATTTTAAATATAAAAAAAGAATTAAATATTGAAAAAAATTATGACATTATTTTTAAAGAATTAAGCATCTCAAATTCTAACGCTTGTTTAATTACTATAGATGGCTTAACAGATTCTACGCTTATTCAAAGAATTTTAGATTTTTTAGAAAGTAATCTATCTTTAAGCGATAACTTTACATTAGAAGAATTAATAAATAAAATTCCTTACTTTGAAATAAGTACAAAAGACAATTTTAAAGATGCAATAACAGATATTTTATCTGGTGTATCCGTTCTATTTGTAGATAAAATTAATAAAGCTATTTGTATAGATTGTAGAGAATATCCACAAGAAAAATCACAAACACCTAGTAAAGATAGAGTTTTTAAAGGACCTAGAGATAGTTTTGTAGAACCTATTATTTTTAACTGTGCATTAATTCGTAGAAGAATACGTGATACAGATTTAAAAATAGATTATATGAACATAGGAAAAATAAGTAAAACAGATATTGCTATTTGTTATTTAGATAGCAAAGTAAATAAAAAACTTTTAAAATTAGTAAAAGATAGATTATCTAAAAATAAATGTAACGAAAATACTATAAATCTTTTAGATATTGCAAATATAATATTTCCACGTAAATGGTATAATCCATTTCCTTTTTTTAAATCAAATGAAAGACCAGATACTGCGTCTCTTGAAATATTAGAAGGTGAAATCGTTATTTTAGTAGATAATCATCCTAATTGCTTAATACTACCTACTTGCTTTTTTGACCTTTTAGAAGAAGCTAATGATTTTTATTTTCCAAGTATAACAAGAACATACTTAAAATTTTCTAGATTATTAATTTTAATACTCACTTTACTTGGAACACCTACTTTACTTTTAATGTTAAATAATGATTTTTTAATACCAAACTATCTTTCTTTTATTAAAATAAATACAAATATTAATATTCCTATTTTTATTCAACTTTTGTTACTAGAAATATGTACAGATGGTTTAAGACTTGCTTCTTTAAATACTCCGGATTCTCTTTCTAACACCTTAAGTATTTTAGGTGCTGTTGTAGTTGGAGAGTTTGCTGCAAAATCTGGATGGTTTAATGAAAGTATTTTACTTTATATGGCTATTGTTACAATAGCAAGTTATACTCAACCTTCTTTTGAACTTAGCTTTTCAATAAAATTTTTACGTATTTTTATGATTTTAGCTACACAATTTGGTGGAGTATATGGATACTTTATTTCACTTGCTACTTGTATTTTAATTTTAGCAACAATAAAAACTCCAACAGGAAGAAATTATTTATATCCTTTAATACCATTTAACTACAAAGAATTTAAGAAAAAATTTTTATCTATCTAAGAAAAAAATAGCAGATTATTCTGCTATTTATTTTTCTACTATAACCACTCTAAAACTTGTTCCACCATATGTTTTACCCGTATCTTTGTGTATACTTCTAAAGTTAAATAGTCCATCATTATAAGATGCTGATCCGTTTGAAAATATAGGCAACTCATCTGATGGAATTCTATTAGCACTTCCTATATTATTTTCAAATATTCCATTCATTTTAGTAGTTACTTCATATAATGAATCTCCATATTTTTTAGAATTGGCTTGGAAATTTCCACCCTCTGTGTCATCGTTTCCTACTCTATATACATCTACATATCTTGTATTTTTATTATCTAATAATGCTTTTGCTTCAAGTTCTATATTACTATGTCCGTTATCTACAAATGAACTAAAATATTCCCATCTACATCCATTTAAATCATATATTCCAGTTATATTTCCTGTACTACTTTGGTTTACATTTACCTTGTAATCTGTTCCACCAGTTAAATAAGCATCATTTCTAGCTATTTCTGTATTTTGACTTTGTGTTAAATATACAACAGCTCCCCATTTTGTCATAGTCATATTATATGATTCTAATTCTTTTGTATTAACTATTTTTCTTGAATCATTAAATATATCATTAGAATTTATATTTGTTTTAGATACTACTCCAGGAACACTTCTATTTGAAGCATCTATTTCAAATTTAGCCATCCAAAAACCATCTATTTCTTTTGTTTCTCCAAAATTTCCTTCTACATATTTTAAATTATTTCTTCTAAAAGGACTAAACGCTGGATGTATTACTAATCCTCTTGGATTATTTTTCCCTTTAGTTTCTCTAACATCATATTTATAGTCATTATTTTCTAAATATGAATATCCTTTAGAATTTAGTAATTCTACATCAAATAAACAATATCTTCTTGCAAATGTTGTATCTTCTACACCATTTTTATTTACTATACCACGTATATCTGAAAATCCTATTGCTTTTTCTTCTCTTCTAATATCTTCTTTTGACATAGTTTTTGCTTCATTTAAGTCGGCTTCATTTGCATAATAAATTATTCTATATGCAAATCTAGGAATCCAAACATAATAACTTCCGTCTTTAGTTTTAGCATTTGCCCATTGTTTTTGTTCATAATTATACCATGTTTTATCTTCTTTAGTTGTATTTATTTCTTTTCCATTTTCCCATTTTATTGGAGTAAATATATTTTCTGTATTTGGTTGTGAAGGCTTTAATGGTAATATACCTAAATCAATTGCATACTTTATTTCATTTTCATCTTGACCCACATAATATAGTTTATTATTATTTATTTCGAATTTTCCTTCATCTTCTTTTTTAAATGATGGTATAAATTCTTTTAAATTTCCTGTCTTATTTATAACTTTTAATCCAGATGCATATTCTTCTCCTAGAAGCGTCATATTTAATTCATCTAAATACGCTATTACATTTGCTTTAAATCTTGCTTCTTTTGATCTTTCTATTGGATTATTTTTTTGAAGTGATACTATAACAACGCCCGCTAGAATAATCATAACTAAAATTGTAATTACTAAAACAATTAAACTTATTCCTCTTCTTTTGTTCATATATTTTTCCTCCTATTTTATTGGTGTAGATATTTTAAAATTATATAACTCACCTACATATTTACCATAATATCCTCCACCTATTTGAGTGCTTTTTATTCCAACAACTTTACTATTTGAAACAGATTTATTTATATAATTTCCATCTATAAATAAATAGGTTGTTTTGTTATTAATAAATAATTGATATTTATGTCTAGCACTTAAATCTGCTTTATATATTATAGGAAATGGATACCAATCATTTGCATGTTCTATTGTATTTATTCCATTTGTTCCTAAATTTATTCCTACAAAAATTTCATCTTCCTTTTTTATCCCTGGATGTGCTTGCAATAATGTATTTTGATTTGGCTGCCAATTATTAACATGACCTATTTTTTCAAAATTAGTTTCTCTTGTTGGTTTTGCTTCAAACTCTATTATTACTTTATTATTTATTCTTGCTTGTATTGGAATAACATTTATATTGTTTATTCCATCTATTTTTTGTTCTGCTTCTGGTATTAATTTTTCATAAAATACTTTTCTATTTCCATTTGGAATAACACCTATTTCACCTGCCATTAATTCTTCATCTATACTATCTCCTGTATAACAAAGTCTATTATTTTTTATTTCGAATTTTCCTTCATCTTCATTTTTAAATGATGGTATAAATTCTTTTAAATCTCCTGTCTTATTTATAACCTTTAATCCAGATGCATATTCTTCTCCTAGAAGCGTCATATTTAATTCATCTAAATATGATACTACATTTGTTTTAAATCTTGCTTCTTTTGATCTTTCTATTGGGTTATTTTTTTGTAATGACACTACAACAACACCAGCAAGAATTATCATAACTAGAATTGTAATAACAAGTACTATTAAGCTTATCCCTCTTCTTTTGTACATATATTTTCCCTCCTAAGTTTATTATATAATTATTTTATCACAAAATATTTTCTTAATGCAACAAAAAAGGAATAACATATGTTATTCCTAAAATTGTTTTTTAATATGCTTCCTTTAATATTTCCTTTAGCTCTGATACAAGTGGCATTCTTGGATTTGCTGGTGTACATTGATCTTCAAAAGCTTTATTTGCTAAATCATCTAAATTTTTCATATATATTTCTTCTGGTATATTTTCTTCTCTAAATGAAGTAGTCATATCAAGTTTTTTCATTAAATCTTTTATAGCATTTATTAAAGATTCTACACCTTCTTCCGTAGTACTACAAGGAAGTCCTAATCTTCTTGCTATATCTGCATATTTTTTATCTGCAATAAACGATTCATATTTAGGGAAAGATGCAAATTTAGTAGGTGTTTGACTATTATATTTTATAACATGTGGAAGTAGTATTGCATTTGCTCTTCCATGTGCTACATGGTATTCTCCACCTATTTTATGTGCTAAGCTATGATTTATTCCTAAAAATGCATTACTAAATGCCATACCAGCAATTGTACTTGCATTATGCATTTTTTCACGAGATATTTTATCTCCTACTTTATATGATTTTTCTAGATTTTCAAAAACAAGTTCTATAGCTTTTATTGCTAAAGCATCTGTATAATCTGATGCCATATTAGATACATATGCTTCTAAGGCATGTGTAAGCACATCCATTCCTGTATCTGCTACTATTTTTTTGGGCATAGTCATAACAAGACTTGGATCTATTATAGCAATATTTGGTACTAATGCATAATCTGCGAGTGGATATTTCATATTTTCTTTTTTATCTGTTATAACAGCAAAAGAAGTAACTTCCGATCCAGTTCCAGATGTAGTTGGAATAGCTACAAATTTTACTTTTTCCCCTAAGTTATCTATTTTATATATTCTCTTTCTAATATCCATAAACTTAGTTTTTAATGCATCTAAATTTACATCTGGTTGTTCATATAAAAGCCACATTGCTTTAGCTGCATCTATTGGACTACCTCCACCAAGTGCAATTATACAATCTGGTTCAAAGTTATTCATCATATCTACACCTTTTTTTACTGTTTCAAAAGATGGATCTGGTTCTACATCTTCAAAAATTTCAACATGTACATAATCTTTTCTTTTTCTTAAATAATATAATATTTTATCTACATATCCTAAACTTTTCATTGCTTTATCTGTAACAATAAATGCTTTAGTTATATCTTTCATAACTTCTAAATATTTAATAGAACCTTCTTCAAAATATATTTTATCTGGCACTTTAAACCATTGCATATTTACTCTTCTTTTAGCTACTCTTTTTACATTTAAAAGATTAACTGCAGATACATTTGCTGTAGTTGAGTTTCCTCCAAAAGTTCCACATCCAAGTGTAAGAGATGGTAAATTTGTGTTATATATATCCCCTATTGCACCATGTGTAGATGGAGAGTTTAAAATTATTCTACCTGCTTTCATATTTTGAGCAAAATTAAAAATAACTTCTTTATTTTCTGAATGTATTACAGCAGAATGTCCAAGTCCACCATAGTTTAATAACTCTTCACATGTTTTTATTGCTTCTTCTGGTGTTTTAGCAACATAGTATGCTAAAATAGGACTTAATTTTTCTTTAGATAATGGATATTCATCACCTATTCCATTTAATTTAGTTAAAAGAATTTTTGTATCTTCTTCTACCTTTATACCTGCATTTTTTGCAATTGTATATGCACTTTGTCCTACTATTTCTGAGTTAATACTAATTCCTGTTTTAGTTTTATTTATAACATACTTTTCTAATTTTTCTTGCTCTTTTTTATTTAAAAATACACATTTATTTTCTTTCATTAAATTTTCAAAATCTTCTTGTATTTCTTTATCTACAACAACAGATTGTTCTGATGCACAAATCATACCATTATCAAAAGTTTTAGACATAATTAAATCTGTTACTGCTCTTTTAAGTGGTGCAGATTTTTCAATGTAACAAGGTACGTTTCCAGGTCCTACTCCAAGTGCTGGTTTACCACAAGAGTAAGCTGCTTTTACCATTTGACTTCCACCTGTTGCTAGGATGAGTTTTACATCTTCATGATTCATTAATTCATTTGTTGCTTCTAGAGATGGATGCTCTATCCATTGTATACAATTTTCTGGAGCTCCATTTTCTATAGCTGCTTCTTTTAATATTCTTGCAGCTTCCATACTACATTTTTGTGCAGAAGGATGGAAACCAAAAATAATTGGATTTTTTGTTTTTACAGCAATTAATGCTTTATACATAGTTGTAGATGTTGGATTAGTTACAGGAGTTACTCCTGCTATTATTCCAACTGGTTCTGCTACTTCTTCAAAGCCTTCCTCTTCATTATCATTAATAACTCCAACTGTTTTATTATATTTTATACTATGATAAATATATTCACTTGCAAACATGTTTTTAGTTATTTTATCTTCGTAAACTCCTCTTTTAGTTTCATCTGTAGCAAGACGTGCTAAATACATATGATTTTCAAGTCCTGCTATAGACATTTTTTTAACTATATTATCTATTTGTTCTTGATTTAAATCTAAATATTCTTCTTCTGCTTTATGTGCATTTTTTACTAATATATCTATTTCATCTTTAATTTTTTCTATATCCATATATCTCCTCCACTATTTTATAATAAGAATGGGACGTACTTAAAATATTCCTACTTCATTAATCTATATACTACAGAGGTATTTATCGCCACCTCTGCATATAACATTTATACCTAATTTTTTGTCAATACAAATCCAGTTTCTTTTGTACATTATACATATGCAAATCATTTAGGTATATATTTTTATTTAACATATTCTGTTATTATATTATCTTTATTTATCCATAATCTTTCCGATTCAGTTAGATTTTCTACAACTACAAAGAGTTCTCCTTCTCTTATTATAAATTTATCTTTATATTTTTTAGGAAAATCTGGGATGTATGTTATTATTTCATTATATGTTGTTGCATTTGCTTCTTTCGGACTTTTAATTTCTTTATTAACTATTTTTTTAAAAATTACTATTTTTAATTCTTCTTTTAAATCTGTAATTTCTTGTCTAAAAACAGCCTCTGATGCTTCTGCTACCGGATTTTCATCTTCTAAATTTACAACTCCTGCTATTATAATCATTACTAGTATAGTTATAATTAAAACTATTAACGAAACACCTTTTTTATTTTGCATAATATCACCTTCTATTTAAATTTTTTTATCTATAATATATTGATTTCTTCCATTTTCTTTAGCTTTATATACTGCTTTATCTGCTTTTTCTACAACAGCTATTCCACTAAAATTAGATGTTGTACTAATAGCTCCACCTACACTTATTGTAATGTATGGTTTTACTGGAGATGATTTATGTTCTAAATTTAATGTTCTTATTCCTTCTACTAATTTTGAACATAATTTTTCTAATTCTTTTAATGTTATATTTCTAGATACAATTACAAACTCTTCTCCACCAAATCTTGTTACAATATTCTTTTTACCTGCTATTTTTTCTAATTCCTTAGCTACTCTTCTTAACACTACATCTCCTTGTAGGTGTCCATATGTATCATTATAATATTTAAAATGGTCTATATCTATTAATATTACACCAATTGAATCTATTTTTTTATCTTTTTCTAATTTTAGTAAGTAATTATTTAAAAATCTCTTATTTTTTATTCCAGTTAATTGATCTATATTTGCCTTTTCATCTAAAGTTTTTGTAAGTGAAGTTATAGCTTCTGCTATCTTACCTATTTCATTTCTAGAATGTACAACTTTAGTTAATGGTTGTGTAGTTATTCCAGTTGTTTCTAAATTTCTTATTCTTATTTCTAGATCTATTAATTGCTCTTTTATTATTGCAAGCCATCTACGAGTTATATATATAAATATAGGAACAGCAATTATTGTAAATATCATAGCATTTGAAAGTATTCTTATTATTTTAAATATATATTCATCTTGCCCAGATGCAGATAATATATATATTCCTTCTATACTTGTTCTAGAAATTCTATATTTATATAATGTATTTCCTACAATCATATATGGTGCTACATCTTTAAATCCAGACTTAGTAAATAAAAAAGGCATTTCACTTTTTTTTATTTTTTCTAACACCTTTGGAGTATTTAATTTTTGCATTAATTCTGCTTGATTATCTGTTTCCATTTTTTCATTAGAAAGTGTTATTTGTTTTACCCTATCATTTTCTACTCTAAGTATTGCATTAAACCCTTTTTTACCTATTTCAAAATTTTTCATATGATAATCTACGACATCCTCTTTTTGTTTATTCTTAAGATCAAGTCCTACCGTATATGTAACCATGTTAAATTTTTCATCTAAACATGTTCTACTTTCTATTACTATTTGTGTAACTGCAGAAATTAATGTTATAACCCCTAAACAACAAATTACTGTAATTACCATATACGCAATAAGATCAACAAATGAATTACATTTATTGATTTTTACTTCTACCTTTTCCTTAATTGTCATTTTCTTTTTCATTTTCTCAACCTCAATTATATTTTATAATAAAGAAAAAATAATAGCAAGATGAAAAGAAAAAAATGATATATAAAGTATCATTTTAATTATTTACAAATACTGGTCTGAATTTTATACTCTTTTTCTATAACTGTTGTAAATATATTTTTTAAAAAATAGCATAATTATATCTAAAGTTATATAATAATTTAAAATTTTTGTTAACTTTTATTACTTTTTTATCTTTTAGGTTATAATATGTATAAATGCTAAAAAAATAGAAAAACTTCTTAAAAATGACTTAAACAAACTTATTAAAACAGAAGAACTTGTATAAATACCAAAATAAAAAAAGGCTTATAAAAGCCTTTTTTATTTATTATTTTTTTCATTTTTCATTTTTTCTCTTATTTTAGCACAAGATTCATCTATTTCTCTTGTTTCTTCCATATCATAACCATACTTTTCATAGAATTCATTTCTAAAATCTAAAAGTCTATCTTCTTTAATAGCTTCTCTTACATTTTCCATAAGTCTTGTTAAGAATCTAAGGTTATGTATAGATATAAGTCTTGCACCTAGTATTTCATTTGCTTTTACTAAAT
>RCNI01000476.1_pt1 | contig 24661 bp, 19 predicted proteins | sample 2041151 | NCBI WGS metagenome assembly RCNI01 (sample SAMN09708214, study PRJNA481090) | feces metagenome | isolation source: feces | place: Antarctica: Albino Rookery | reverse complement strand
ACCTCGATCAGTTTGATATCCGTTCCTATGATCCCTACGCAAATCAGTACCACCGTGGGATTGATAAGAAAGAGTGAAATGCGTTCAGGACAGGCGGCCTCTGAGTTTGATGAATGCGGGGGCAGCAGAATAAGACGGAGGTGCGACAATGGCAACAGCATTCTCAATGGAATTTACGCCCAGAGAACTTTCCTATTTCCTATTTAAGAGGAAAATATGCCCAAAATGCGGAGGAAAAATGCAAAAACAAAGATGCTCTGAGATTGTGGATGGACGTAAAATGTACACCTCCATGAGCGCTCCGCTCTATGTGCAAAGGCGGGAAGTGCGGCACGATTCCTATCTGTTTGTTTGCGGAGAGTGCGGCAAAAAATTTACATTGACGGATTTGGCAAAATGAAAAGATGCTGTGCATCCATCTGGATCGGTCACCTGCGGTAAAATGAGGATGCTCCATTCGGCATACGAGATGGCAAGCACAGTACTGAAAGAGGGAAAATCTGCCCAATTTTCAGAGCTTTACTGTGCTGCCTGCTTTAAGGCCGGCAACTGCAGCAGCCGAGAAACTGCCATATTAAGAAAAGGTACGGCACAGTCCCAAATGGGACTGTGCCGTACCTTTTTAAACGCTTCCTTATGGGGCGTACCCATTTGATACACTCCGTTTTTCTGTTTAAAACTTGAGGGAAACTTCTTTTCCCACACTGAGAAAATACAGTATACAGTCCTTTACCGGCTTTCCGCAAATTCTGGAGAGAGATTTTGCGTAAACCTCCATTTGACCGCGGTAGAATTCGGCCCGATCGGTGATGTCCTTTTCGGAAAACACTTTGTCGGTTTTGTAGTCGATAATGGTTATGGAACTTTCAGCCTCAATAAAGCAGTCCACCACGCCCTGCATCAAAAGCCGCTCTCCCTCGGCACCTGAAAACAGCTCAACCCCGTCCCAGAGCAGGGAGAATTTAAACTCACGTTTAACATTGTCGGCACATTTCATCCGCTGTCCCAGCGGGGAGGCGAAAAGACCGGCAATGGCCTTTATATCCACCGCCTCTGCTTCACGGGGTGAGAGGAATTTTTCATTTTCAAGCCTGCTCAGTTCCCCGGTAATTTCCTCCTCGGAGTTCGTCTTTCCGAAATCCATGTATTGCAGCATAAGGTGGGTGGCGGTGCCGCGCTCGGTGCCGGTGAGGGGCTTATCCTTCTTTGCAAAGTCCGGCAGGGGGAAAGGAAACTTCCGGCGGGGAATGATGCTTTCCGCGTCCTCGTCCTTTTCCATTCGGCCTTTAAGCTCGGTGGCGGTGAGCTTTGAGGGCAGCTCTACAACCTCCTCATAGGGATAGGAAAAATCAAGACGGCGTTTAAGCTCGTTTAATGCGTCCTCGTCTGCCTCAGCCTTAAGCTCCTCCGCCTCCTGAGCCTCTGCCTCTGTTTCCGGTTCATAGGTTTTAACGGTAATGGTTTTCTGATTATCCGCAAGAGCAGCATACAGCGTCCAGTTAATAGGAGAGCTTTCAAGAGCCAGAATCTCAGCGCCCATAGGCAGGGAGGCAGTCTGTGCCGCTTCGGAAAGCACCTTGTCCGCATCCTTTACGGCGGCGCACATGAAAAGATACTCTTTGGCTCTGGTAAGGGCAACATATAAAATACGCAGCTCCTCGGAGAGATTTTCACGCTTAAGGCGGCGGGAAATGGCAATTCTCGAAAGGCCGGGGTATTCAAGCCGCCTGCCAAGGTCTGTAACTCTGGACCCCAGACCAAGCTCGGGATGAATAAGTATCTTCTTTTTTAAATCTTCGGTGTTAAAATGACTGCCTAAATTTGCGGCAAAAATCACCGGAAACTCAAGCCCCTTGGATTTGTGCATACTCATTATTCTTACGGCATTTTCTCCGCCGCCGACAGACACCACCGGCTCTGCCTCCTGCTCGCTCTTATTCTTAAGCCACAGCACGAAGCGGTGAAGCCCCTTGAAGCCGGAGCTTTCGTAGCCCTCGGAAAGCTTTTGCAGCTCCATTACTCTGGCCTGTCTCAGTGCACCGTCACTCATGGCGCTGCAAATGGGGAGAATATTCAGCCTGTCGATAAGCTTCCACAGCAGCTCGGAGGCGGGAATATCTGCCGCCATTTCTCTGAAAGAATTGAGGGTTTCTATAAAGCTGCGGCACTTTTCGTCTTCCTCTGCGTGCTTTAAAAGGGCGGAATACATTTCTCCCTTCCGGCTGCTCACTCTTATAGCTGCAAGCTCGTCACCGGTAAAGCCGAAAGCAGGGGAGGAGAGCACGGCTATGAGGGCTATATCCTGATGGGGATTATCTATAACCGCCAGCATGGATAAAAGGGTGGAGATTTCGACAGAGGTGAAAAAGCCTGCACCCTGTCCTGCTTCTACCGGTATACCCATTGTCATAAGCTCCCGGCGGTATATGGGGGCGTTTTTGCTGTCGGAGCGGAGAAGAATTGCAATGTCCCTAAATTCCAAAGGCCTTGACTCGCCTCGCTCCGTTACCGTTGCACCCTCAGCCATGAGAGTGAGTATCTTTTTGCCTATCATTCTGGCTTCCATGGCCTTTTTATCCGGCGTTTCCTCCAAGGATGCCTTGGCAGGCAGATTTAAAAGCATGATCTCCGGCTTTTTAAAGTCGCCCTCGTAGCCGCCGCCGAATTTAAGGGCGGCGTTTTCATCGTAATCTATATCGCCCAGCTCTCTGGACATGCAGAGAGAAAAGACGGTGTTTACACCGGAGAGAATTTCCTTTCGGGAGCGGAAGTTTTCCCGCAGCATAATCCGGCGGGCCTCACCCTGTGCCGCCTTATCGTCATCCTTAAAGCTGAGATACTTTTCCGTAAATATTTCCGGCTCTGCAAGGCGGAAACGGTATATGGACTGCTTCACGTCGCCCACTAAGAAAAGGTTCTTTTCGTTTTTGGATACGGCTCTGAATATGGCGTCCTGCACACGGCTTACGTCCTGATATTCATCCACCATTATTTCCGTGTATCGGCGGGAAATCTGCCTTGCAAGGTCGGTGGGATTGCCGTCCTCGTCGGTGAGAAGCTGAGCTGCCATATGCTCCAAGTCATTATAGTCAACAAGGCTCTGTCGGCGCTTATCCTCGCCGTATTCCCTGTCAAGCTCAAGGCTCAGCTTCAGCAGCGCTTCCATGGCGGGGGCACACTCTTTCATTTCCCTTAAAAGGGTTTCGGAATCGGCACGAAAACTCTTATTTAAGCCGTCAAGCTGCTTTTTGCACATTTCCCAGCGGGTCTTAAATGTGTCGGAGCGGCTTTTATATTCGTCCTTTATGCTCTGCTCGATATTCTTTCCGAAGCGGGGGCTTTGATAGCGGGGGAATTTAATGGGCAGGGCATTTACGGCGCTGTCCCAGCCCTTTTCTGCGGCGGCAAGAAAAACATCCATTGCATCTCTTGCCTCATCGAAGGATTTTCCGCAGGAGTTTAAAAGCTTTTCGTCGCCGTCCATGAGGGGGACAATATCCCCGAAACAGTCTTTCCAGAATTTAACAGTTCCTTTTGCCCCTGCCAGAATTTCTTTTCCCCACGGGGTTTCTTCAACAGAGGAAAAATCGGTGTGCAAAAGGGCAAGCTGCTCCCGTGCCCATTTTTCCGGTCTGGCGTGGCTCTGCATCTGGGAATTAAGCTTTAATACTGCGTCACTCAGCCCTCTGTCGTCTCGGCCTGCGCCTACGGTGTCGGCAAGCATACGAAAACCGGGGCTTTCCTGCTCATAGCACTTTTCCAGAATACGCCCCAAAGCAGAGGCCTTCATGCTCTCCGCTCTGTCGCTCTCCATAATCTTAAAGTCGGGAGAAATGCCTGCAAGCTGGCTGTTTTCCCGGAGTATTCCGGAACAGAAGCCGTGAATGGTGCTTATCTGAGCCTTTCGGCACAGCGCACTCTGACGGCGCAGTCTTTTATTCTGGGGGTCTTTTGCAAGGGCGGCGGACAGCTCGTCCATAATCCTGCCCTTTAATTCTCCGGCGGCAGCATTGGTAAAGGTGATAACCAGAAAACTGTCCACATCCACGGGGTGCTGTTCATCCTTTATATAGCCCATCAGCCGCTCGGTTAAAACCTTGGTTTTGCCGCTGCCTGCTCCGGCGGAGACAAGAACGGTGCTGTTTCGGGTTTCTATGGCACTTTTTTGGGCATCTGTGGGGGTAAATTCACTCATCTTCTCCGCCTCCTTCCAGTATATCCCATACCTTTTTGTCGCTTAAACGGGGAATGTAGCGGAGAGCTTCTCCGTTTTCTCCGTCGGCAAAGTGGCATGCTTCAAAGTAATCGCAGTAGAGACATGCGTTTTCACTCTGGTTTCTGTAATATGGGTCGGCGGCGATTGCGCCTCCCCGGAGCTGCTCTGCCATTTCACCTAAAAGCTCCTTTATGTGACGGGAGAGAATTCCCATGCGCTCGGCTGAGGCAAGCTTATCTTCATCCGGCTTGCCGTTTCTGCCTCGGGCGGGGAAATAGAGCTTGTCATCGCCGTGCTCCCATGCCTCCATAACTTCTTCATCATTAAACACAAGGCCGCTGCGGCAGAGCTTTTTCCGCCGTTCACCCTCCAGCTCCTCATCGCTTAAACAGGTGTCGGAGCTTAAAATCTCGTCTGATGCGGGAATGTACATAACGCCGCCGGGCATAAGCTCCATGCCGTAGCGCAGCTGTGCACCCTCGGTGAGAGTGAAGAGGTAGAGAAGCATTTGCAGGGACATGCCGTAATACACATCACCCAGAGAGAATTTCTTCTTGCCTGTCTTGTAGTCTGCCACTCTCAGATACAGCTTACCGTCGTGCACCCAGCCGTCCACACGGTCGGCAACTCCGCTGAGACTGAAGTCGTCCCCCAGCTCCATAGGCTTAACGCCCTGCGCGGATAAAATATCCAGCTCAAAATCTATTGGCTCAAAATCGGAGCGGCGTAGCTCCTCCGCCATATCAAGCACTATGCGCCGTGCATCGGCACATATTCTGCGGAAAAGATGCCGGAAACGGGGGCTTTTTTCCCGAAAATCGTTAAGCTCACGGCTTATGAACATGGAAACGTACTTATCGCACAGCTGTTCCAGCGTTTCATTGCTTACCTTTTTAAAGCCGCCCATGGATTTAACATCCCTTGCGGTATTCTCCAAAAGATAGTGCATGAATGTGCCTATCTCCGGGGGCTTGAATTCTGCGGGGCGGTACGGCTTCGCTCTCAGGCCGTACTGGCAGAAGTAGGCATATTTGCAGGAATTGAATTTCTCCGCCCTTGAAGCGGTGAGCTTCATGGATTTGCCGTAAAGCTCCTCCACCGACAGGGGAGAAAGTCTGCCTCGCTGCATCTTTGAAGCAGAGCTTAAAAGGGCAAAGCTTCGGTTGCCTGCATCCTTAAAATACTGAGCTGCTGCCGCCGCTTTTCCGCTGCGGCTGTAAAATGAGTTTGCCGCAAGCTCTAAGGCAGGAGCGGGAGCGGACATGCGGACATCATCTATATCTACAATCTCAGGTTCTATTGAGAATATGGCTGCGGCTCTCCCGTAAATAAAGGCAGGCCGCAGGCTCTCGCCCTTGCCGTTTGTTAAAGCCAAGCACATGCTGATACCTTCTGACGGAAGGCTCAGACAGTTGTATATTAACGAAAATTCACGCCACAGCTCGGAACCGCCGCCGATTTCTATATCCAGCGTCAGCAGCTTTTCCAGCTCCTCGCCGGAAAACATACCGTCGCCGCTGTCGCTCTGGGGCAGTCTGTCGTCGCTGCATCCCAGAACTATAAGCTCTTTTATATGCCGCCGCCTCATGCGGTCAAATTCACCGGCAGAAACTCTGTCCAGTGAAACGGGGATACTGCCTACATCATATTTTGACAGCACCAGCTGGAACAGACGGCCGAATTCGGCGGTGTCCGCTTCACGGTCGCCCAGAACGGCGGCGCACTGCTCAATGGCGTTTATACATATATCCCACAGCTGGCGGTATTCCTGCCCAAGCTCCCCACGGCCTGTATTTTCCAGAGCGTCTGCCCGCTGCTCCATTTTTTCCGGAAGCTCCAGATCTGCTATAAACTGACTTAAAGCTACTGCCTGTTCCATTGCGGTGGAGGCATTGCGGCAGTTATGCTGGAAATTAAGCAGGGGCGCTGCAAGCTGCCGCCTTAAGGCGTTGATTCTTGCAAGCTTTTCCCGGCTTTCAGCCGTTTCCTCTGCGCCGTAGCCGTCGGGGTGCTGCTGCCAGTCGTCCTCTCTGTGCCATGCGGCGCTTTTAAGCTGCCATTTATATATGTAGTCAGAGAGCATATCTCCGTCGGAAACGGAAAGGCCGGTAAGCCCGGTGCGGATATAGCTTATTACATCCTCAGTGTCCCAGCCCCGCTCTATAATATCGTAGGCAATGGAAATGAGAGCGGGCAGAGGCTTCTGGGAAAGAGAGCTTTTTCTGGCGGTATAAAGAGGCGCTCCGTAAAGCTCAAAGCAGTTTTCAAGAGTTTCTCTGTAATCTTCAAAGCCTCTTACGGCGATTGCTATATCCCGCCAGCGAAGGCCCTTATCCCGCACAAATTCCAGAGCCTTTGCCGCTGCAAATTCGCACTCCTCCGCAATGCTCTTTGCCTCAAAAAGGCGGATATTGGGGGCGTTGCCCTCAAATTTATCGTCAGAGTATAAAAACAGGTTGTCGTTTAAAAATCTAAGAGCCGGATCGCCGGAGCGTTGAGCCATAACTTCTGTTCTGACTTCAAAGCCGGCCTCATTGGCTATATGGATAAGCTTGCGGCATGAACGGCGGGACAGCTCAAATATCTCGCTGTCTCCCTCCATGTCGTCAACCGTCATGCACACGCAAAGCTCTGCGCCCTGCGCCATGAGAGCTTCAAGTACCTGAAGCTCCTGATTTGTGAAGTCTATAAAGCCGTCAACGTAGATTTTAAGTCCGGCACCGTAGCCGTTTTCCTCCACCTGCTTTGCAAGCACCGTGAGGGCGTCCATAGGGTCAGCCCCTACATTATTAACTACTGCCTCATAGCTTTCCAGAATTAGGGCAAGGTCTGTGAGCTTGTCTTTTAAAACTCCGTCGCAGCTTTCCGCGGCTTCACTGAGCTTTTCAGAGCTGACACAGGCGGTTTTTAACACGTCAACAGCTTTCAGGAAAGCCTCCTGAAGCTCGGCTCTCCGTCCGGCGGCAGTATAGAGGCGCAGTCTGGAGCTTATATTTTTAAGCGCCAGCGCCATGCACAAAAGCCGTCCGCCCTTATCCAGATATTTTGCCGCGCCTCCTCCGAAAAGAGAACGAAGCCTTCGGGCAAGGCCGGTAAAGCTCATTACCTCCGCATACAATGACAGACTGTCCCCGCAGCGGGCGCAAAGCTCCCTTTCCGCTTCGTGGCTGTACTGTTCCGGGACTATAAGAAGGCTGCCTGCCTGCTTTAAGTCCACAGACTGCTTTATTTCATTTATAATGGCTGCGGTTTTACCCGCACCCGCTTTTCCTAACATAAGTCTGAGCATATAAGCCCCTCCATTCAAAATCCATTTTAACAGATACATTAAGGCAACACAAGAGCGGGAGCAATAAAGGGATTTATCCGGAAGATGAGATAAAGCGGCAGAATGGGTGCTGCTTATTTTGAATAAGACAAAAAGTCTTAGAATATGAACTTTTATAAAGCCGGACTGCCCCGTTTATTAAGAAAAATTTAGAATTGCAAATCTTGACTAAAGAGCTGTATATGCTATACTGTATAAATGAAAACATAGATTTTCCAAAGCATCTGCAAAGGAAAATATTAAATGTACTAAAGAGCAAAAAAGCGGATATTTTTTCTGCTCTGTAATAATTCAGGAGGGTTCTTGATGAGAAAAACTGCTAAGATTATATGCCTCATTCTGGCGCTGGTGTTCATTCTCAGCCTTGCACCTTTGAGTGCTTTTGCTGATGAACCTAATGAGATACCGAACCCCGTGGCAAAGGTATCTGCTGCCGGTGTTACAGACGGTGAGAACGAGCCTGCACCGGAAAGTGCAGCTACCATGTCTCCGACACCGGAGGAAACTACTGCTCCTGCAGAAAATCCTGCTGAAACCACTGAGCCTGAAATTCCTGCTGTTACTGAGGAAGAGTCTCAGGCTAAGGTAGGCGAGGCTTATTATAAGACACTTCAAGAGGCTGTTAACGCTGCCAACGACAATGAAGTTGACCTTACAAAAGATGTTGATATCCAGAAGTGTGGAATTACTGTTTCCGGCAACGTTACTCTGAACCTTGCAGGACACACCATTACCGCAGGAAACAGCGCGAATGAAAATTTTACCGTTACCGGTGCTCTGATACTCTGTGACAGAGTTGGAACAGGTAAAATAGTTTCCGCCACTCCCTATGACAGTGAGCATGGTTCAGGTGTGGTGTGTGTTTCCGGCGAGAACGCAAAGTTCGTTATGAACAGCGGTACCATTGAAACTGTTTTTGCTGATGATGCACAGCACAAGGGCCAGTTTGCAGTTGTTCTTCTTAACGGTGCCGACATGGATATGGAAGGCGGCACAATAAACGCCGGCTGGTACGCCATAGCAGGCAACGGAATATACGATACTCAGGATACCCGTATAAATATATACGGCGGTGAGATGTATTCTACTGCCGACTATGCAATTTATCTGCCCCAGTCCGGCACTACCGAAATTTTCAAGAAAGATGACAATACCCCCGAACCCTTTATTCAGGGCGCTGCCGGCGGCATAGCCATACAGCGCGGCATTCTTAACATCTCTGCCGGAAAAATTACATGCGACGGTATTGGCAATACCGGCGGCTGGGATGACGGTACAACCGACCTCGCAAATGCTGCTGTAAACGTAGGCGCAAAGTATGGTGATGTTACTCTTAACATCACCGGCGGCAAATTCACCGCAAACGGTGACGCAGTTGCCCTTATCAAAGGAGAGAAGTACCACACCGGCACTGTTACAGTAACCGGCGGCTCTTTCAGCTCCGACCCCTCCGCCTTTGTTCCTTACGGCTATAAAGCAGCCGCAGCCGACAATAACTTTACTGTGACCCTTGCAAAGAAATTGGTATACGATAAAGTCGAAAACGGTGTAGTTTATGTTGACGGTACCTACACCGGCGCAGAGCAGCCCGAAGTTAATATGGGCGAAAACAGCGTCATGGAAATGCCCGCCCACACGGTTAACAGCATTGCTCAGGCAGGCAAGGGCTTTACCGCTGCAAACGGCAGCATCACAGTCACTTTTGATGCTGCTGCTATGAATAAAGCATCCGGCAAGGAAGTCAGCATAAGCATAAAAGGTGCAGAAGCACTTGAGGGAGCAAAAGCAGCATACAGGGTTGAATTTGTTGCAAACGGTGAAAACCTTATGCCAGAAGGCGCTGCCGATAACGGAACTGTTACCGTCAGCATTGCAAAGCCTGCCGACGTTGCAAATCCTCAGGTCTGGTATGCTGTAAACGGTGTGTTCGTTGAAAATATGAACGCACAGGTCGCAGGCGACAAGCTCACATTTAACACAAACCACCTCTCTACCTACGCTGTAACCGACGGCACTCCTGCTGCCACAGCTATGGTAAAGTATGTGAATAAAGACGACGTTGAGGTTTACGACGATTCTCTTGTAAATGCTGTAAGCAATGTTAAGCCCGGCAAAACCATCACTCTCATCCGTGATGTTGAAAACGGCGATGGAGTTATCGTTCCCGAAGGTTCAAACTTCACTATTGACTTTGCAGGTCACACCTATACCGTTACCGGAAGCCTTGCAGGTTCACAGGGTACTCAGACTCAGTGCTTCCAGCTTCTCAAGGATTCCAACATTACCATGAAAAACGGTACTGTGGCGGCAAATTCCGCAGATATTAAAATGATGCTCCAGAATTACAGCAATCTCACTCTGGACAATATGGTTCTCGATGCAACCAAGGGTACAAACAATGTAAAATACGTACTTTCAAACAACAACGGCGATACCAAAATCACAAACGGTACTCAGATTGTTGCAAAGCCCGATGGCGTTGCATTCGATGTATGCTCTTTCTCAAGCTATCCTTCTGTAAAGGTCACTGTTGATAATGCTATTGTAACAGGCAATGTTGAGTTTACCGGAAAGAATTCCGGCGGACAGACTTCTGCACTTGATATTTCCGGCGGTTCCTTTGACGGAAACATCATTGCCGGAAAAGATGCCGATAAGAATGCAGTGAAAGTTACCGGAGGTAATTTCACCTCCGATCCTGCAAATTATGTTGTTCCCGATTCCGCCGCTGCTAAAATCACAAAAGGCGGAAACGATAAGTTCTATGTAGGCGCTGAAAACATTCAGAACGCCGCCAAGGAGCTTGGAAAGGGCGATTCCGTAACGGTAAATCAGGGCACTGTTGCCCTTACCGATATTAACCGCAGTGTTGATGTCACAAATAACGGAGATGGTGCTGTTTCCCTGAACGGTAAAACCGTAGCTAAGGGAGAAACCACAAATTCCTGCGACCATAAGTCTTTACAGGAAGTTACAGAGCGTCCCGCTACCTGCAAGGACAAGGGTATGAAAGCGCACTTCCAGTGCGTAGGCGCTGATGGCTGCGGAAAGCTGTTCGTCAAAAATAAGGACGGAAGTTTAAAACAGGTTACCGAAGCAGACCTTGAAATCCCCGTAACCGATAAACACACTCTCGAAAAGGTCAATGCTTCCGAGCCTGCCTGCGGCAAGGACGGCGTTAAGGAGCATTACCGCTGCACCGTCTGCGGCAAGCTTTTCGCAGATGCAGAGGGCACTAAGGAAATAAGCGAAAAAGACGTTACCATTCCCGCTACCGGAAAGCATGAGCTTAAGAAGGTGGAGGAAGTAAAGGCCACCTGCACCAAGGACGGTGTTAAGGAGCACTGGGTATGCGATAACTGCGGCAAGATGTACTCCGACCCCGAAGGCAAGACTGAGGTTACAGAAAAAGACCTTGTTATTCCTGCTACCGGACACACTCCAGGCATCTGGAGAGATAACGACAAGGAGCACTGGCGCGTATGCAGAAGCTGCGGCGAGAAGATCGATATAGGTGAGCACGAGTTCGGCGAGTGGGTCGTAACCCGCAAGCCCACCGAGCGTCTCTCCGGCAGAAGAGAGCGCAAATGCGAGGTATGCGGTTATGTTGAAAGAGACAGAATTCCCGCAACCCATGGCCCCAAGACCGGCGATGAAAGCAGCATGGGTCTTTGGGTAACTCTGCTTTCCCTGTCCGCTGCGGCCGTTGTGGGTACAGCTGCCTATGTAGGTATTAAGAAAAAGCACAGCAAGTAATTGAGCGTATTTAAGGCGACGGTTTTCCGTCGCCTTTTTTACCGATGTTGAAAAGCTTTGAGAGCTTTTAAATGAGACAGGCGGAAACATAAAAGTACCTGTACTTTAAACCGAAATTTTGAAAGCAATGTGGAAAACTAACGGAGAAAGTTTTACTCAGAACCGGATTTTTGTTGGCAAACTTGCTGTTTTGGGGTATAATTAACTAAATTTACACAAAAGGAATGATTTAATATAGAAAACACTGAAGTTAAAAAGGAGAGGGCAGTGCTGGTTGGACTTGCTGCCCAGAGCATGGATGTGCGGGAGCGCTCCGACGAGGTTTCCATGGATGAGCTGAAAGCTCTTGTGGAGACAGCGGGCGGCGAAACCGTTGCAATGGTCATGCAGAACAGACCTACACCTGAACCCAGAAGCTTTATAGGCGAGGGCAAGGTACAGGAGGTCAAGGAACTTGCTGAAAATAACGACTGCGATCTGGTAGTCTTTGATAACGAGCTTACCCCACCCCAGATGCGGGCGCTGACTGACGATCTTGGAATAAAGGTGCTTGACCGGTCCGGCCTTATTCTGGACATTTTCGCCCAGAGAGCCAGAACCCGCGAGGGACAGTTACAGGTTGAGCTTGCCCAGTATAAATACCTGCTGCCCAGACTTACAGGTATGTGGGGCCACCTTGTCCGTCAGACGGCTTCCGGCGGCCCTTCACCTATCGGTACCCGAGGACCCGGTGAAACCCAGCTGGAAACCGACCGCCGCCATATCAGACGGAAAATCCAGAAGCTGGAGGAGGAGCTGGCTCAGGTGCGGAAAATCCGTTCCACTCAGCGCAGAAAGAGAGAGAAAAACTCAATGCCCGTTGCCGCCGTTGTGGGCTACACCAACGCAGGAAAATCCACTCTCTTAAACTGCCTTACAGGTTCCGATATTCCCGCAAACGACAGACTTTTCGACACGCTGGACACCACTACCCGCCGCCTTAAAATCGACGAGGCGACGGAAATCTTAATTTCCGACACTGTTGGTTTTATCCGCAAGCTTCCTACTCATCTTATCGAAGCTTTTAAGGCAACTCTGGAAGAGCTGCGCTATGCGGATGTGCTCATTCACGTTATTGACATTTCCAACCCCGAATGGCCGGAGCAGGCGAGAATTGTTGACGAGCTTATAAGAGAGCTTAAATCCGACGATACGCCGGAGCTTAGAGTTTATAACAAGTGCGATAAATTCACCGGAATTCTCCCCCACGGCGAGGACTGCGTGTGCATTTCCGCAAGAAGCGGCGAGGGTACAAGAGAGCTTGTTGAAAAGCTGGCCAAACTTTTGGATAACGGCAAGAGAACGGTTAAACTGTTACTGCCCTACTCCAACGCCGGACTTTTGGACACCTTGAACCGTGAGGCAGGCGTTTTATCCACAGAATATACCGACAACGGAATTGAGATAGAAGCCATTGTTAAACCCGAGCTTTTCGGTAAGGTCAAGGCCTATATTCCCGGTTATGTGGAGGAAAAGGAGGAGTGGGAGGATTGACGGAATATAAAATACCCACCGGCTCCGGCGAAAGCGAATTCACGGAGAAACGCTCCCGCTTTTTAGGCCATGTGGCTATGGTGGAGAGCGAGGACGAGGCGCGGGATTTTATTGCCGAGTGCAAAAAGAAATATTATGACGCACGGCACAACTGCTGGTGCTATATAATAAAGGACGGACCGGAGCGCTATTCTGACGACTCCGAACCTCAGGGCACAGCCGGAATTCCCATGCTGGAAGTGATGCGCCGTGAGGGAGTGACCAACGTTGTGTGCGTTGTGACCCGCTATTTCGGCGGTATTCTTCTGGGTGCAGGGGGGCTTTTAAGAGCCTACACCAGAGGCGCAAAGGACGCCCTTGATGCGGCGGGAATATCCATTGTGCGCCGCTGGGTGGAGGCGGAGCTTCCCTGCTCCTACTCAGCCGCCGAGCGCCTCAAACAGGAAATACCCGCCTATGACGGTATCCTGTCCGACACCGAATACGGCGCAGATGTGCTTATGAAGCTGCTGCTGCCGGAAGAAAAGCTTCAGGACTTCAAGGACAGAATTTTTGATGTCAGCGGCGGCACGGTTACAGTAAAGGCCGTGGGCGAGGCTTTCAGAGCAGCTCCCATACAGAAATAAAAAGGCCGGAGTGCAGTGCACGCCGGTTTTTTTACGTTTATTTGATTTCGGAAATCATTGAGCTTAAAGTATCCTGAGCAAGTCCCTCTGCGGAATAAACCGCGAAGGCATAAGCTCCATCGTTCCAAACGGCGGTGTTATATCTGCCCTCATTGCCTTTTAATGTGACGGTACGTTTACCGACGGTAATATCTGCGGTATCTGCATATTCGTTATAATTACCGCTTATATCATCGCTGCCCGCAGCCTTGCGGAGACGCATCATGTTATTTTCTCCGTCACTTAGTATGACTTCAATCATCTGACCCTCAATTACCTGAATTTCTGTCTCTGTCACCCAGTCGGGAAGAGCGGCGGGAATTGACATCTCAAAGCCTGCAAGCTCGGCGGCTTTTTCTATGCTGTCGCAGCTTATAAAGGGATTTGCAATTTCCGTTTTTTCGGAAAGGCCGGTGTCATCATTGGCAGGCTCTTTCGCGCCGCAGGCGGCAAGGGGCAGAGCCAGAATTAAACTTAAAACAACTGCAAATAATTTTCCCATTTTTATTCCTCCCTGATATTTAGGATACTGATTTTAAGACTCAGAAAAATAGATAATGTTCCCAAATAAAATAAGCAGCATGGATTTAATTCCCATGCTGCTTATTTTGACTGAAAACCCGATGCTGAAAATCAGGGCTTTAAAACCATGAGTTTTTACGCTTCTTCCGCCGCTGAAATTCGCCTTTCTGGTCAACCAGTATAATGTCGTTTCCTATGCGGGAAATGCACTCCCACGGCAGTACATAGTCGTCCTCACGACCCAGCAGACCGAAAAATTTCGCCTTTCCCGGCGTTATCAGGGAGAGAAGCTTTCCGTCCTCACTGTCAAACTCCGCATCGCAGACATAGCCCAGACGAAAGCCTGAGTGTATGTCTATTACCTCCTTATATCTTAAATCGGAAAATAAATTCAGCACACATACCACCCCCATACAGATTATGCAGGGCGGGGGATGTCCTATGAGGGCTTTTTAGGTATGGAAATGGTGAGAATGAGCGAAGTGTCGGTTTCCTGCTTTTTAAAGCCTGCGTCTATGCCGCCCTGCTTCATCATATCAAGGCCGTGATTGAGAGTGTTTAAAAATACTCTCACATCCTTTAAAATGAAGCTCCGTTTTTGCTCCTTACGCTCAGGTTCCGGCTTGTTCAGCAGGCTTTCCACATATTCGTCGGTGGCGGAGACTGTCAGCTCCTTTTCGATTATGTACCGAAGGGCGGCCCGCTGACTCTCGGGAGTGGGAAGTCTCAAAAGTGCTCTGCCGTGGCGCTCTGTCAGGGAATGGGTGCGGAGAGCATCCAGAACATCGGGGGGCAGCTTCAAAAGCCTGAGCTTATTTGCAACCGCCGACTGGGATTTTCCGATACGCTTTGCAGCCTCCTCCTGACTGAGGCCGAACATGCGGATAAGACGGCTGAGACCTGTTGCCTCCTCAATAAAATCCAGATCCTTGCGCTGTAAATTTTCCACCAGTGCAATAAGTCCCGCATCCTCCATGTTTACGTCAAGGAGAGTGCAGGGAACTTCCCTCAGTCCTGCAAGCTTTGCCGCCCGCAGTCTCCGCTCGCCTGACACAAGCTCGTATTTTCCGCTTCTCAGCCTTACATTCAGCGGGTTTAATATGCCGTAGCTTTTTATGCTCTCACTGAGCTGGCGCAGCGCTTCATCCTCAAAAATCTTTCTCGGCTGCACGGGGTTTGGAGATATTTCTTCCGGTCTTAAATAAATTATGCCGCCCCGCCGGAGTGTGGGACGGTATCGCAATGCCTGCATGACTATGCCTCCTCATCTTTCGTTTGTAATGCAACAATACACCAGATATTACGAAAATCGGGGCGAATGAGGGGGGAGGGTAAAATAAAAAAAGCCTCCCGAAAAAGGAGGCTTGGAAGGCTTATTTTTTGTCGGAATGGAGCTGCTTCTTTAACCAGTCTTTGCCGTCCACAAAGCGGGACACAATGAAGGAGGAAACATAGTCTCCGGCGGCATTTACCATGGTTGCGGGAGGGTCGATAAGATTTCCCAGAGCTATTGCCATGGGGTAAGCAATGGCAAGCTGGTCGGGGAAGAAAATTGTGCACAGCACAAGCTCACCTGTTCCGCCGCCGCCGGGAATACCGGACATGGCAACAGAGGAAAAGACCGCCACAAGGATTGCCAGAATTGCACGGCCGCTGGTGAAGTCCAGACCGAACAGGGCGAAGAGGAAGGCAACCTTCAAAATCGCACTCATGCCGGAACCATCCATATTCATGGTTGCGCCGAGAGGCATGACGATTTCGGATACTTCCTTGGAAACGCCGCTGTCCTGTGCGGCTTCTATATTGGTGGGAATGGTGGCAACGGAGGAGCAGGTGCCGAAGGACACAGCCACAGGCTTGAACAGGTGCTTGAACATAATCTTTGCAGCTCCCTTGCCGCCGCCTATATAGGCATAAATGGGGGAGGAGATGAACGTATAAAGGAATGCCATTACATAGTAGATGATAATGGTTTTGCCGTAGTCACCGATAAGCTCGGGGCCGTAGGTGGCAACAAGGCAGGCGAAGAAGCCGAAAAATCCGATAGGTGCGTAATAGGTGATTATCTTAACTGCCTTCATAATGCAGTTTGTAATATCTGCAAGAAGCTTTGCAGTGGCAGTCTCTTTGCCCCCTGCCATCTGCACGCCGAAGCCGAAGATTACAGCGGCAACGATAAGGGGCAGAATGGCTTTCCGGCTCCACAGCTCTGCAAAGTCGGGCTTTGTAAAGAAGCTTACGATAAGCTCTGAGGGGGAGGGGCCGGGCTGAACCTCGCCTACTACATAACTGCCCACGGTAAGGGGAATGAAGCGGAGCACTATGTACATTAAAACAGAGGCAACGGTTGTGGTGCACATAAAGGTTAAAACGGAGGTTCCCAGAAGCTTTCCCGCTCTCTTTACTGTGCCCATATTTGCGATGGCAGAGGAAATGGAGCAGAACACCATGGGAACAACTACGCAGAACATCATATTTACAAATATAGTACCTAAAGGCTCAAGCGCCTTTGCTCCCGGCCAGAGCCAGCCTGTTATACAGCCGCCTGCAATACCTAAGAGCATGGTAAGTATGAACCAGTTATTTTTTAAGAAACTTGATTTTTTCGTCATTATCAAAACTCCTTTTTAAGATTTTGAATTTTTAACTACCACACTATTATATTTCACAAATTTACAATGTGAATTGCTTAATGTGCTTGAAACATTGCAAATACTGCGATATACTGATTTTAATAAAAAGGTGGGTGAGAAAATTGGAAAAAAATGAAAAATTCAGCCGTGAAGGTTATCTAAATGAGAATTACCACTATTTCCATCTAAAAGATACGGCGGGACAGGAGCGAGACTTTCATTTCCATGAGTTCGACAAAATTGTTATCCTTGTCTCCGGGCGGGTGGACTATGTAATCGAAAGCCGCAGTTATGCCCTTTTGCCGGGGACGGTGCTTCTGGTTAAGCACCACGCCATACATAAAGCGATAATTGATAAAAAAGAACCTTACGAGAGAATTATTATCTATCTTGATCGAAAATTTTTCGACAGGGTGCTGCCGGAGGCAAGGCTTGGCTATTGCTTTGAAATGGCAGATAAATCCGGAAAAGAACTGCTTATGCCCCAAAAGGAACAGGAAAAAGCCCTCTCAGCCATTATTAATGCTTATGAAAAGGAAGAAAAGGACACCGGCTACGGCGCGGAAGCTATGCGGGACACGCTCATTATGCAAATGCTTATTTTAATAGGCCGCATGAGTGCAGTTGCAGACAAAGGTGCAGAAATAAGCTACGACCCAAAAATTCAGGAGGCTCTTTCCTATATAAATGAAAACCTCAGCCGTGAGCTGAGCGTGGAAACTTTAGCTGAACAGGTGTATTTGAGCAAGTACCACTTTATGCGGCTTTTTAAGGCTCAGACCGGAACCACCGTCCACGCATATGTGCGGCAAAAGCGGCTTCTTTATGCAGCCCGGCTTATCAGAGACGGCATGAGCGCTGCAAGGGCGGCCTCCGAAAGCGGTTTTTCCGATTATTCTGCTTTTCACAGAGCTTTCAAGGAGAGCTTCGGGGTGAGCCCCGGAAGTCTGAGAGAATAAAAATATTCAGCCACCCTTGGCGTGGCTTGGCAAGGCTTGCCTATATACAAGGACAAAGATAAGGACAAGTACAATGACAAAAACAATTAATTACTTATTTATCTCTCTAAGAATATATAAGAGAAAAAGAGAAAATAAGCTTTTCCACAATTTAACAACTTTCCAACAAAGTTTTCAACAGCCTGTTGTAAACCGATAAAAAGGACATAGCTTTTGGCTGCGCGCCGCAAGGAAGTTTTCTCACAAAAACCCGACACAATTCACTTTGGAGATTGTGCCGGGTTTTCCTTTAGAGCAATACCGCACAATGCTGCAAAGTATCAGAGCTGGCATTGTGCGGTAGTTTCATTATTTTATAATCAAAGCTTACCCTGCTCCCTCAGTGCAAGAACAGTGTTAGGCAGACCCCAAAGATTTATAAAGCCTGTGGCGTTGGTCTGATTGTAAGAGCTTTCATTAAAGGTCACAAGTTCCTCGGAGTACAGAGGCTAGGGAGAAGTGACGGAAGCGGTAAGCATGTTGCCCTTGTAGAGCTTCAGCTTTACAGAGCCGGTAACATGCTCCTGAGTTTTGTCGGCAAAGGCGCTCAGAGCTTCTCTTACAGGGGTAAACCATTTGCCGTTATAGATAAGGCCGGCAAAGTCCACAGCCAGTTTGCTCTTCATGTGGGCGGTATCTTTGTCCACAGTAATCATTTCCAGGCACTGGTGTGCTTTGTAAAGCATGTTTCCGCTGGGGGGCTCATAAACACCTCTGTCATTCATCCCGACCAGACGGTTTTCCATAATGTCCAGAATACCAATGCCGTTTTCACCGCCCAGCTTGTTAAGCTTGCGTATGATGCCGCTGCCCTTCATCTTCTGACCGTCCACAGCCACCGGGACACTCTTCACAAAATCAGTGGTCACATAGGTGGGCTTGTCAGGTGCAGTAATGGGGCTGACACCCATCTCCAGAAAGCCGGGCTTTTCGTACTGGGGTTCGTTGGCGGGATCTTCCAAATCCAGACCCTCATGGCTCAGGTGCCACAGGTTCTTGTCCTTGGAGTAGTTTGTCTCTCTGGAAATTTTAAGGGGAATGTTGTGGGACTCGGCGTAGTCTATTTCTTCGTCACGTCCCTTAATGTCCCACTCTCTCCAATGGGCTATAATGGGCATATCCGGTGCAAACCGTTTGATTGCCAGCTCAAAACGTACTTGATCGTTGCCCTTACCGGTGCATCCGTGGGCAATAGCGTCGGCACCCTCGGCCTTGGCAATCTCCACCAGCTTTTTGCCGATTATCGGGCGGGCAAAGGCGGTGCCAAGCAAATACTGCTCATAGGAAGCACCCATTTTCAAAGAGGGAAAGATTAGATTGTCCACCATCTCATCTGTAAGATCGGCCACAACGAGTTTGGAAGCGCCGGTTTTCAGAGCCTTTTCTTCCAGACCTTCCAGCTCGCCGTTCTGGCCCACATCACCGGCTGCGGCGATTATTTCGGGATTGCTGTAATTCTCCTTCAGCCAGGGAATGATGATAGATGTATCCAGACCGCCGGAATAGGCGAGAACCATTTTTTAATTGAGTTTTTATTCATTACATGGCCCTCCCAATGAATTTTATTAAATAATATTCAGCATTTAGCTGCCGACATAGATATTTATACACCAACGCAGACGCATTGTCAATAACTGAAAATCTCTTTCGGAGTAATGCACAGACTGACTGAATTATGCACCGCAACTTTGTGCGAGTTGACATAAAAACTCACTTTTTATGAATAAATACTCACAAGCGCGGCGGAATATTAGCGGATATTATGTAAATATACAGATAAGATGAATAATGATATGCAGCCTAATACACAGCGGAACTGCCGTAGTGTGTTTGGCTGCGATATATACATATATGAAAGACAGCAATGTTAAATTTTAGCCCGCTTTTTTAAAAATGAATAAAAATACGGAAGCAAGCCATAACCTGCAATCGGCAGCGTACTTTAAATGAAAAAGAGAAAATCCGACTTTGTTTGTGTACCTATATAAAAAAGAGCTGCGCTAAAACCCATCAGCGGAAAGCGCAGCTCTTGTATTTTATTTCATAGACAGGCACATATTATGCCGTCTTTTTTCCTCTTGCAATCTTTTGAACAGCATGTACAACGCAGCAGACAGCTATTGTAATAAGCATGTCAGGCAATGTGTTGCCAACATGATATCAACATTCATAAGCAGCCGATAAACAATAAAACCGAAGGCCCAGATGATTAGATTAATGAAACTAAAAGAGACATTACTGCTGTCTTTTTTCAGAATATAAAAATCAGCAATCTGAACGGCTATCATGGGAGCAAAAACAGAGCCGATCAAATATAGAAAATCGGTAATATCTGTAATTTGAAAAGCAATGGCGCCGATTGTACCTATAATTGCAGCTCCTACAGCAACCCATTTACCTTTGATTTTACCTGATAGAACCTCACTTGAAACACCGGCAGAATATGTATCTAAGAAAGTTGCTGTTACAGTAGAAAGAATGATAATCAACAGCGCTATAATGCCCAGACCTGCTTTAAACATAATTTCTGCAATATCAGAGTTGCCGGTATAAATGGCGGCTCCCATACCGATTAAATACATCCAGATGCTGACTACGCCGTAGACAATAACGCTTACCAGCGTTGCTTTGACCGGCTTTTCCGCCTCCTTGGCATATTCGCCGCTGAGGTTGAAGATGTGGTCAAGAGGGCCTGAGCCATGACCCAAATTCAGCATACTGGAAAGTACTCCGGAGATATATGCTTTTGCACGATCAATGGACTGCTCCAGAGAGAAACCTTTTGCCAGATTGGCTGCAATAGCACTGGACAATGTGCAGCCGATTCCGTGAGTGTTGAGATTGTATATCCGTTTTCCGGAAAACCAGACACATTTTCCGTCTGCATACAGAAGGCCGTTTGCATCGTTGATGCTGTAACCGCCTTTGCAAAGAACGGCGCAGTTAAATTGTTCTGCCATTTCCTGTGCAGCCAGTTTCATATCTGCCGGGGATACGATTGTTCTTCCGGTGAGAATCATACTTTCCGGAATGCTCGGGGTAATGACGGCTGCCAAAGGCAGCAGCTTCTCTTTCATCACCTGAACTGCACTGTCCTTAGGTAATGTACTGCCGTTTGAAAAATCAGTTTTTCTGATATTTTCCTATTTTTTGGTCAATGGTCAAAATCTCACCTTCCGGACGATAGACCACTTTAATATAGGCGGATACTTTTGCAGCACCTGCCCGAACAGCTACATGCTGACATTCTTTTGCGATGTCCATAAGCTGATCATAACTCTCACCCTCAATGGTGGTTTCAAATGGGCCTACTTCATAACGCAGACCGGTGCCGGCAATATAGTCGATTACTTCGTCCACCATACGGCAAAGCTCTTTGTCATTGTCTGCCTGGGGCAATACCTGAATTGCAATACTTGCACTCATAGTATTTCCTCCTTAAAATGTGCGGATTGTTTCGTCCGCAAGGATTTGCATTTCATTCCAATGTGCTTCGGCACTTTCATCATATATACCTACTACATAAAATCCGGCTTTTTTAGCGGTTTTTGCAGCATACAGTGCGTCCTCATAAACCGCCGCCTCACAAGGGAGACAGCCCAATCGTTTAGCGGACTCATAATAGACGTCCGGCTGGTTTTTGCCTGCACCAACCGTTTCGCATGATATCAGAAACTGAAAATAGGAACGCACACCCAAGCGGGTTAAGCAGGCGTCCATAAGATATTCTGCGGTAGCAGAAGCCACACACATTACAGTTCCTTTCTGAGCCAGCTGTTCAAGATATACACGGACTCCTTCTTTTAAAGGAATATCTTTGCAGTAATGTTCATCCATACGGCTGTTCATTTCTGCTGCAATGCTTTCCGGAGCCCCTTCCAAAGAAAACTCACGAATAAACAAAGCAGAAGATTCAGTCATGGTCATGGGGTTGATTTTTTCCAGAATCTCTTTTGAAATGTGGGATACTCCCTTACTTGTTAAAAACTCTGCTGCAAGATTTTTCCAATATACCATGGAATCCACAAGGGTTCCGTCCATATCGAAAATCGCAAATTTTTTATCCATGCTGCACTATTTCTGAGGCCAGCTTTAAAAGATTTGCAGTTGCTTCGCCGGGGTTTTCCGCAGCAAAAATTGCGGAAACCACTGCAATACCGTCAACGTTGCTGCCTGATAACTCCATCAGATTTGCTGCGTTGATTCCGCCGATGGCTACCACCGGAATAGAGACAGCGGCTTTGATTTCCCTTAATTGCTCCAGAGTGAGGTTTCTGGCGTCCTTCTTGGTGCTTGTGCTGAACACAGCTCCAACACCGATATAGTCTGCACCGGCCTTTTCGGCGGCAACGGCTTCTGCCGCAGTTCCGGCAGAAATACCGAGGATTTTTTCATTGCCGATCATGGCGCGAATATCCCGTCCTTTTATATCGGACTGCCCCACATGAACACCGTCTGCATCAATCTGAATCGCGATTTCAACGCTGTCGTTTACAACAAAAGGTACGCGGTACTTTTCACACAGAGTCTTTAAAGCCAGCGCTTCCGCTTCAAAGTCGGATTCGTTCAGATCCTTTTCTCTGATCTGTAAAAATGTTGCACCGTTTTCCAGAACGTCTTTGCAAACATCAAGCAAGGTTTCGCTCGGTTTCAGCCACATGCGGTCTGTTACGGCATAGAGCAGCATGGAGCTGCGAATTTCATCTTCGGTAAATTTCATATTGGATACCCTTTCTTAATTGTTTTTCTGTCATGTTGAAAACTGCGTCAATCAAATCTGCTCTGAATGTTGCGTTTCCTGTGCCGTTTTTCACGCGTTTTTCCTCTGCGAGTTCACCGGCTATGCCCATTGCTGCCATTGCTGATACAGTAGCCATAAAGGGATTTTCCAGTGATGCGCCGCAGAAAGCACCGATCAGTGAAGTGAGCATACAGCCGCTTCCTGTAATGCGGGCCATTGTAGTGCAGCCGTTGCGAAGAATAACGGTTTGTGTTCCGTCTGTAATGATGTCCAATGCACCGGAAACCGCAATCACTGTGTTGATTTGTCTGGCGAGGCCGCTTGCAATGTCTATTGCATCGGAAAGATTATTTTCTGTTATAACATCTACGTCGCTTACATCAACACCGGAGCCCATAGCCTGCTGACCCGCAAGAAAGCGAATTTCCGAAGCGTTTCCGCGAATGGCAGAGAAATGAACTTCATCAAGCAGACGTTTGGAGAGAGCTCGGCGCAGCTGTGTGCTGTCGGCTGCAACAGGGTCGAGAACAACCGGTTTTCCCAGTGAATTTGCCTTTTTTCCGGCTAAAATCATGGAATCCGCAAAGTCAATCGCACCCATATTACATACAAGTGCGTCTGCGTGACAAACAGATTCTTCCACCTCACGAATGTCCTGTGACATCGATGGAGAGCCGCCGGAGGCCAAAATTATGTTGGCACAATCATTTACCGTTACAAAATTCGTAATACACTGAACAAGGGGCGCCTGCTTATGTACTCGAGGTAAGAAATTTGCAAAGTCGTTCATTTATGTCACCCTAATTTGTTCAGCATACGGTTTAATGCACCGCTTCGCTTTAAAATCAGCAGGACAGCTACGCCCATTGCTGCACCCACAATGGCGGAAGGAGTGTAGAACGGAACGTAATAGTACCACTTCTGTACCTCCAGCCCGTAAAACAGTCTCATCAGGGGATAAGAAGTTAACGCACCTAAGATACCGGTTCCTATAACCTCACCTACAAAAACAAGATAAATGTTTTTTGTTTTTCGGTATATCAGGCCGCCGAGAATGGGGCCGAATATTGCACCTGTCACTGCCTGAATGGTTCGTCCGGACATCATTCGCATGATGCCGCATAGAAAAGCGGCTGCACAGCCATACCATGGGCCAACAAATACCGCTGCCAATACATCAACAAAATGCTGAAACGGAGCCATGGAAGGAAAATACACAAATGTGTTGAGTACAAATGCCAGACAGGCAAACAGAGCCGTCAGCACCAGTTTTATAGTCGTTGATTTTGTTTTCATTTAAGACACCTCTTTAAAATGAGCAGAGAAACGGCAATAATAGCGTCGATTCCCTTATATGGATAAGTTCGGACAGTAATGCCCGGAAATCGGTCGAAGCTTAATGGCTTCCTCTCACGCCGGAACACGGCTTCCCATCGCTATTATACAAGACATAGGGCGCTCCCTCTCGTCCGCCGCAGATTAACTGCGGATACCGTTATCACACTCCTTCCAAAGCAATAAAAATCGGAGACCCCTTTTGGGCGTCTCCGAAAAAATTGTCATAATTTCCTACGTCGGCATTACCCGCATCAGGTTCATGGGTCGATAGTCACACTATCCTCTCAGCCTGTCTTACAAGCACCCCGATGTATTCAATTATAAAGCAGTCTATGGAAAAATTATCAGGTTTTCTAAAGGTAGATTATATATCTTCTTAAATAAAAAGTCAAGAAATGTGATCTCTTGTTTGATGAATAATAAGGCCACAGACTCTGGTTAATATTACTCCATAAACTTTTCCTACTGTCTGCCAAAGTGCTATCATCATTGATAACATGGCATAAAAAATTTACCGGTTTGTGTTAATAGGAGAAGAAGACAGATGAGGGGCTTTTAAAAGGATACAGCTAATGCCGTGTCTTTAAAAACGCTGAATTTCGTTCAAATTGAGCCCGACATAAAGTGTTGAGGCTGTATATTATATCCTCGTATACAAACTCCCGCACCCGGCTGCGGATATTGTTAATCTTTCTCACCCAGTCCATCATGTCCTGAGCTTTTAACTGCTCGGTCACTCCTTCTTTTTCCATCATCTGCCGCATCAGCCGCTTATTAAAATGGAGTATCAATAGCTGCTATTTAAAGTATGCACTCAGCAAAGTCAAGACCACCGGCTTAGCCGGTGGCTTGCTCTGGCCCTATAAGGGCCTATTACAGCTACGCCTTAAGGCGTATGAATGGTTCGCCAATCGCAATTTATTACTGGCTG
>RCNI01000475.1_pt1 | contig 24712 bp, 18 predicted proteins | sample 2041151 | NCBI WGS metagenome assembly RCNI01 (sample SAMN09708214, study PRJNA481090) | feces metagenome | isolation source: feces | place: Antarctica: Albino Rookery | reverse complement strand
ACGAACCATATCAAAATCATGAATGGTCATGTCGGCGAAAATACCGCCGGAAACCTTTACATAGGACAGGGGAGGTGCCTCCGGGTCACGGGATGTAACCTTTACAATCTGGACATCGCCGACACCGCCATCGGCAACAACATCATGAATGTGTCTGAAATTCCGGTCAAAGCGGCGATTAAAGCCGACCTGATACTTGACACCTGCTTTCTTCACGGCATCCAGAACGCGGCTGATTTTGTCAAGATCATGATCAATTGGTTTTTCGCAGAAAATATTCTTTCCTGCCTGAGCAGCCTCCAGAGAAATAATAGAATGTGTATCGGTAGAGGAGCAGATAAACACTGCGTCAATCTCAGGATTATTCAGAATTTCGTGATAGTCCTTATAAACATTGGGAATTCCGAGGCTTGCGGCTACTTTTCTTGCCCCTTCCTCATAAATATCGGAAATTGCCACAACTTCCGCATCCGGGACCCGGTTTATCAGATTGTTTGCATGAAGTTTGCCAATTCTTCCGGCTCCAATAATGCCGATTTTCAGTTTATTCATTTTCATTTGATTCCTTTCATCAATACTTTCTAGCTGTGTTCAGATGTTCCATATGATCATTGTAGGCATCCAGATTCTCCTGTCTTTCAGATACTTCTGTATCGCCCACTCTCCACCAGGCGCCGTATCCTTCTGTCATGGATTTTGGCAGGACCCGGATATCGTAAAGGACCGGAATACCTTCAATTTTCTTTGCTTCCAGGATGGCGTTTTTCAGTTCCTCAAGGGTGTGAATGGTATAAGCCTTGCACCCATAACCTTCTGCGATTTTAGCAAAGTCAATCGGGATAAAAGAACCGGAGTGTTCTCCGTCTTCGCCGCGGAAACGAAGCTCTGTACATAAAGACGGATTTCCATGTCCAACCTGCAGATTGTTGATGCAGCCGAAGCTGGCATTATTAAACAGGCAGATATTGATTTTTTTATGCTCCTGCACAGCAGTCAGCAGTTCAGAGTGGAGCATAACGAAGCTGCCATCACCAACCATGGCATAGACATCTCTGTCACCGATTGCATACTTAACACCCAGAGCGCCGGAAATTTCATAACCCATGCAGGAGTACCCGTATTCCATGTGGTAGGTATCTTTTTCTTTTGCCCGCCACATTCTCTGCAGGTCTCCCGGAAGACTGCCGGCAGCGCCGATGATCACATCGCTGCGGTCAATTGTTTCATTGATCACGCCGATGGCTGCTGTCTGTGTCAGATCAGCCTTCAGATCCTCTGCAAATTTCCAGGCAGATGCGGCGTTGCTGTCGTTGACCTCGGGAACATACCCGGGACCAAATTTAATCCCGTACAGCCGCTTCAATTCCTCTGCCCAACGATCCCTGGCTTCCTCAATTTGGGTACCATAGGGTGCATGATAGCCTTCAAGCATTTCAGCAAGCACAGGAAGCGCCCGTTTGGCGTCCGCCACTACCGGGATTGCCTCCATTTTCAGTGCCTGAAAATCCGATACATTGATGTTAACAAACCGGCAATTGGAAGAGAAAAGCCATTTGGATGCAGTCGTAAAGTCGGTGTACCGGGTACCTACGCCGATGACCACATCGGCCTGCTTTGCTATTTCATTGGCTGCAGAACAGCCGGTCACGCCAATACCGCCCAGATTCAAAGGATGGTCACAGGAAACAGCACTTTTGCCTGCCTGGGTCTCTCCGAAAGGTATGCCAAATTTTTCTGCAAAATTCTGAAATTCTTCGTGCGCTTCACTGTAACGGACACCGCCGCCACAGATCAGGAGTGGCTTTTTCGCATTGCGAATTAGTTCCACAGCCTCTTGCAGTGCTTCCGGTTCCGGTGTCCTTCTTGCAAGGCGGTGTACCCGCCTGCGGAAAAAGGTATCGGGATAGTCATAAGCTTCTCCCTCTACATCCTGCGGAAGTGCAATGCAGACAGCGCCCGTATTGACAGGATCCGTCAGCACCCGCATAGCGCTGATCATAGCAGTCATCAACTGCTCGGGTCTTACAATCCGGTCCCAGTAACGGCACACCGGACGGAATGCATCATTGGTGGAAATGGAAAGGTCTCCGGTCTGCTCAATCTGCTGGAGAACCGGATCCGGCTGCCGGCAGGCATATACATCTCCGGGCAAAATCAGAACCGGAATATTATTGGCTGTTGCTGTAGCGGCAGCGGTTACCATGTTGGCTGCGCCGGGACCCACGGAAGAAGTCACTGCCATGATCTTTTTTCTCTTGTTCTGTCTGGCAAACGCAACAGCAGTATGCGCCATTCCCTGTTCATTTTTTCCCTGATAAATCTTCATGCGATGGGCTTCCTGGCGCAGTGCCTGTCCAAGGCCCACTACATTTCCGTGGCCGGGCAGCATGATGACACCTTCCACAAAAGGATGCTCCTGTCCATCATAGCTGAGATACTGGTTTTCAAGGAACCGCACCAGTGCCTGTGCCATTGTTAATCGTATTGTTGCCATGTTTTACTCCTTCCCACCTAAAAATTTTTACAGTCCGGTGTGCCGGCGTATGTAGTTTCTTGCCTTGATGGCATACTCAAGAGGATCCGCTTTTGCAGGATCCTGTTCTGCCTCAACTATCAACCAGCCGGTATATCCGGACTGTTCCAGAATCCGGAATACCGGATCAAAGTCCACATCTCCGTCTCCAGGGACTGTAAAGGCTCCATTCCGGACGGACTGCAGGAAGCTCCAGTTCTGCTCTCTTGCTTGACTGATTACTTTGGTTCGCATATCCTTCAGGTGTACATGACCGACTCGGTCTGCATATTTCTGAAGCATCAGCAGTGGATCTTCACCTGCAAATGTGAAGTGACCGGTATCATAGCAGAGAAACACATATCTGGGATCCGTTTCTGCCATCAGGCGGTCGGTTTCGGCTGCGGTCTGAACCACGGTACCCATATGATGGTGATAGCAAAGCTTAAATCCTCTGTCAGAAGCAACTTTGCCCAGGCTGTTCAGGCCTTCACACAGCGTCTTCCACTCATCCTCATTCATGACATGACGATAATTTCCTGACAGGATCGGAGTATCCAGCTGTCCCTGAATGGAATAGCTCTGCTCGCTGACGTTGATTCGGTCAGCGCCTACAGCAGTCAGGAAATCCAGTTCTTTTTCAAACTCTCTGCAGACATCTTCATAAGGTCTGGTCAGCAGGAAAGAAGAAAACCAACGGCTGGCAATTCTCATTCCCCGCATATCCAGTGCTTTTTTCAGTACATCAGGATCCTTCGGATATTTGTTGCCGATTTCACATCCGTTAAAACCCGCCAGTGCCATTTCACTGACAGTCTGGCGGAAAGTATTCTCAGCACCGAGATCCGGCATATCGTCGTTGCACCAGCCAATGGGCGCAATTCCAAGGAAAACATGATTCTTGTCGAACATAAATATCCTCCTTAATTTTGTGTTTTCCGGCTTTGACTTTGTCTTTGTTTCCATTTATAATATGTATAAAAAGATCAGACTTTCTGTCATAAAAACCAAACGCATTTTTATATTTCCGGTATATGTTCTATATATTATGTATTTACAGGCTTAGTATATAATTTATTCAAAAAAAGTCCATGTATTTAATGTCCCGTTTATGTGTTTTTGTCTTTTTCGTATTGAAGATTGAATGTAGTTTTTGCCTTCTGCTTTTTGATATTTCCCAGAATTTTCGGCATCGCGCTGAAAGCAGCTTTCCACATTTGTGCAGTACCCACAAAGAATCGTCTGAAGGAAGAACAGGCGCTCAAGAATTATAGATTCTCACCATGATCCACCAGAAAACATCTTTTCGGAGCTGGATGATATTGACATGATTTACTGACCGGAAGCCATTGTATATCTCTGCCGCAACAGTTAAAATTTAAACTGTATCCGCCCGTCAGGATGGCGGATATGCACCGAAGGAGTGTTCAAATTGAAGAAAAATCTGAGTATCCATATCTGTGACCGTTCCCATGTTAATATTTCCATGAATGTCTACAACTGTGGAAACAGAGATATTGGTCTGGAACAGAGCTTCTGCCCAGATCATTATATTTTTTATTATGTAAAAGAAGGTTCTGGTATTGTAACTCAGGCTAAGATTTCTCATAAAATAAGAGCCGGTCAGTGCTTCGTGATTTTTCCAAACATCGGTGCAACTATGCAGGCAGATCCCAACAGTGTTATGAATGTGTCTTGGGTTGCATTTTCCGGGTATCTGGTCGACCGTTATCTGATGCGGGCAAGGCTTTCCCCCTATGAACCGCTATTTGATGATACCGCAGACCGTGGATTTGAAGCTCTGATGGATTCTCTTCTTGATTATGCAGTGAGGCCTGCGAATCGATACTGTCCGATTATGGCACAGCTGTTCCTCATTTTTACCTTTCTTCTGGATCATGCTCCCGCAGAATCCCGAGCCGAGGCAGTTCCGAAAGAAATGTATCTTCTGAAAGCTCTGGACTTTATCGACATTTATTACAGAGACAATATTTCTGTGGAAGATATTGCAGCAAATGCCGGAATTAACCGCAAGGCGCTGTACGGAGTCTTCAAGCAGCTTACCGGCATGTCCACAAAAGATTACCTGATTTCCTTCCGCATGAGCAAGGCGCACGAGTTACTGAAAAGCACCGGGCTTCCCGTGGAAGCCATTGCTGCATCCGTAGGCTATCACGACCAGTTTCATTTTTCCAAAGAGTTCAAGAAAGTGGTTGGTCACTCCCCTTCCGAATATCGTAAGATGATCAGTGAACATCCGGAACAGGAATACCATTCCCCGATTCTGGATGTCCGTCAGAAATTTCCGTCTGCCATAGCTGAATAGCCTCTTTGTAAAATTTCATCCATCGATTATCCATGGAAAAGAACTTATTTTCCCTGTGAATCAGGAAGAACTGAATATGGTGACTCTGATTCTCTGTCTGATTCCCGCCATGCTGTGCGGTGGATTGATCGGCATGAAAAAAACGGAAGCATCGGGTCGCAGGGTTTCGAACTTACATGATGGTCACTCTGGGTGCCGTACTGCAGATAAGGCCACAGGATCAGCAATCTTCATTAAATACCTTGCCGAAACAGATTGCCTCATTCAAAGGAATCATCTCAGCTGTCAGACTATAATACTCAGCAATAAGCAAAAAGCTGCCGGATCAACTGATCCGGCAGCTTTTCTATATATGAGAGTTATCTGATCTGGTTTTGCAGCATAGAGGCAGGCATCTGATCAAAGGGGCGGATTTCAGGCTCTGTTTCGTGGGCCGTCTTCATTTCCCGCTTCAGGATCTTACAGAGTTCGGCACGGATTTCCCTGTAGGCAGGATCCGCCACCAGATTGTTTCTTTCATAGGGATCCTTGTTCAGATCATAAAGGAAGTCCTCATAATAGACATCAGCGTGGCTTTCGTTCCAGCCGTCTGCATCTGCGCGGACAGAATATTTCCAGTCTTTGGTACGGACAGCCCGTCCCACCTGGCTTTCGCTGATCTGCATGAATACATCCTTCGGCCAGTTTTCTGCTTCCCCGGACACCAGCTTTTTAAGAGACCCTCTCTGGAATTCCTCAGGAATCGGAATTCCTGCGCAGTCCAAAAGTGTGGAAGGCAGATCCAGCAGGCTGACCAGCTCATCCACAACCTGGCTGTTGTTAAATCCCGGGCCTGTGATAATCAGCGGAATATGGGTACAGGCATCGTGGCAGGCGCGCTTGTATTCTTTGTTTCTGGTACGGAAATGGGAACCGTGATCAGCCGTGTAAATGAGGATGGTGTTATCCCACTCCCCCATATCTTTCAGGGTATCCACAAGTCTGCCCACATTCGCATCCAGACTGTTGCACTGTCCCAGATAATCCGGGAAGTTTTCACGCCAGTTTCCTGCGGTTCCTACCAGATCTCCGGGGACCTCATAATCCTTGAACCGTTCTTTGCTGCCATCCGGTCCCTCATAACGGTCATGGTCATTCTGGTGATGAGGCTCGATCTGACTGATAAACAGGAAGAACGGCTTATCTGTCTTCCGGTTGTGCAGGTAATCAATTGCATAATTATTGATACAATCGGCCCGATAACCGACAAATTCCCGTTTTACATTTTCACCGTCAAACACATACCCATTATAGCCGTGAGAGGTACACTCCAGTACATCGGCAGCCATCCAGTAATCCCGGTAAGCACCTCTGCGCTCCTGCGGAACGGCCGTTGTAGCATGCCGGATTCCCTTGTCAGCATTGGAAGCCAGATGCCATTTTCCAACATAGGCAGTTTCATAACCGTTTTCATTAAAATAGGACGCAAGAGGTTTTACATCCAGCGGCAGCTCAATGTCATTCCGGTAGCATCCAAGCTCTGTGGCATATCTGCCTGTCTGCAGGCATGCACGGGCAGGACCGCAAACGGGCTGGCAGGTATAAGCATTTGCAAATCTGGTTCCCTGCTGTGCCAGTCTGTCCAGATTGGGGGTTACATTCAGTTTCTGTCCGTAGCAGCCCATGGTGTCCCAGCGCTGCTGATCGGCAAAATAAAATACAATGTTAGGTTTTTTCATTGTTTTTCCTCCTGTTTTGAAAGAGTCTCAGGGATTCTGATTGCTCAGTCCAGCAGGCTCTTATTCTTCTGATAGCGGGTACGGAATTCGCTGGGAGAAACGCCTTCATTTTTCTTAAAAAAGCGCACCAGACTGCGGGTATCATTGTACCCCACTTTCTCTGCAATTTCCCGAATTGTAAGAGCTTCCGTTGCCAGCAATTCTTTTGCTTTTTCTATTCGAAGCTGCGTGATGTACTGAAGCGGGGATTGTTTTGTATCCTCCTTGAAAATCCGGCTGAAGTAAGAAACGTTCACACCGACATGCTGTGCAATCTCGGCAATAGATATATCCCGTGAAAAATTCTCACCGATAAATTCTTTAGCCTGAAGAACATAATCACTGCTCGTTTCCTCCGCATGATCTGTACCGAATTTCTCTGTAATCTGCATTAGTTTGCTTGTCAGCAGATCCTTCTGCTGCTGCATATCTGTTTCGGAGTTAAATGCAATCAGGAAATTCAGCTGCTCATCTGTCAGATCCACCGGAAGGTCATACAGATGGCTCAGAATATTGCCAAAAATAGCGAACAGATAGTTATGAGCAACCAGCGGATTCGGTTCCTTCTGAGCAGTTTCGTAAATGTAATCCACCGTTTTTACCATTTCATCCGCATTTCCGGACCGGATTGCATCCATCAGAGTATTGCGGAGATAGGGAGAAAGATGGCTTCTCGAACTTTTGGACTTTTTAATGCACATGACGCCGGTATCGGCAGAATGCAGATATACCTGTCTGCGCATATCAATAAACTCGCGGCACAGATCTTCCGCCATTTCAACAGGGTATCCCAGCATCAGTTTTACCTGAATACCGATTTTTTCCCGGATAATGTCAGCACAGTTTTCAAGTGCTTCGTAAGTCAGCTGATTTTCCTGTTCCTCCTCGGAAATACCCAGCAGGAAAACAAACTGATCCGTTTCCATCTGGCAGCTGCCAATCAGAATTTCATCCTTCAGATACTCGGTCAGCATTTCCATCACCAGAGAATTCATCTCGGCTATTCTGTCCAACTGCGCATTTTTTAGGCTGGGTCCTATCTTTACCAGCAACGGTTCTACCAACTTTGTGACATTGCTGAATTTCTTTTCAATCAGATAATCCGAAACCGAGCAGTGGATGGAAACCTTGTTCCACATCAGATTGCGGATAACGCTGTCACGCATGGTTTTCCGGTTCTGGGCAACGCTCTGCCGGTATTCTTCATTCTGTGACTGAAGGCTGGCCATGGATTCGGAAATGGCGCTGAAAATGGCATTTCCGTCATCGTCTGTTTCTTCCTGCAAATCTACCACAGAAAGCTGTTCCAGCTGTTCCGAAAGTTTCTTTACCGGTCTGGAATACCGGACTGTCATAAAGTACGAAACAGCAGCCACAGCGCCGAAACTCAGAACAATCAGGCACACGGCAGCAAGCACCGTATACGTCACTGCCCGGACATTGGCGTTTCTGGCCGTCACATGCGCAATCACAATCTGACTGGGCTTGTCAACCTGATACCAGATATTATGACCTTTATATTTACAGTAGCCGATTTCCGCTTGGTTTTCCGGGATTTCGTTCCGCAGAAGCTGGTCAAGCCCTTCCGGCGCAAACTTACCAGACAGGCTTTCTCCGTTTGGAAGCAGAATATATCCGGATTCTTCCTCCGTCAGGTTCAGAACACTGTTCAAATCCAGATAGAACAGAAAAACAGTACTGTCGTCATAATAATATTTGGGCTGTGTGGCGCAGACAACCAGCTGATTGCCGCTGGTATAGAAAGCGACTCGGACTTTTTCTTCCAAAAACCGTCGGATCAGGTCTGCATCCCGGTAAGTATCCATGGTATCCATTGTATGAAAGGAAGACAGAACCCGCTGGCTTCTGGCAATATAAAGTCCGAACTCCATAGAATCCGAAAGATCCGTTGCCTCAAAGCTTCTCAGCATACTGAGAACCTGACCGTAGCTATACACACAGTCACGGTAATCCTCATTCTGCATTTTCTTAAGCTCCGGACTCCGGCTGATAACTTCAAGGATCTCTGAGGACTTTTCCAGAAAGGAATCTGTCCACTTGACTTCCCTCGAAATTTCCATGTGATTATATTGATACTCCTGTTTGAAGTGCTGCCTGTTAATATTAGAGATATGATAAACTGTCAGGATAAAAATAGGTATTCCAATCAGCAGAAAAAAGGATCTGAATATCTTTTTCGTATACTGCGCCAGATATTTATTATTCATTCTTTAATTAATAACCTCCTTTTTTCTGTGACCGATAAATACGCCGAATGGGCGCGCCTGAGTTTCCTCCGGCGCGCCGTCATTGTCTGATTAACCTTTGACTGCTCCGAGCATAATACCCTTTGTGAAGTATTTCTGCAGGAAGGGATAAACAACCATAATCGGAACTGTAGCAACCACAACCGTAACCGCATTGATTACATCTGCGTTCGTCATAACAGCAACTTCCTGCTCAGCCATATCGGATGCACCCATCACGATTTCACGAACCAGCAGAGGCAGGATATACCAATCCTTGTCGTGAATATACAGCAATCCGTTCATGTATCCGTTCCACTGAGAAACAGCAACCCAAATAGCTACTGTTGCAATAATTGGCTTGGAAAGGGGCATCACCAGTTTAAAGAAAATGGTGAAATAACCTGCGCCGTCAATCAGTGCCGATTCTTCCAGTGAAAGCGGGAGGCTCTGCATATAATTCCGAATAATAATGATATTGTACGGTGCAAACAGGATAGGAATCACCAGTGCCCAGAGGGAGTTGACGAGGCCAGTCATCTTTACGACCATATAAGTAGGAATGATACCGCCTGTAAACAGGAAGGAGAACAGAACGAGCCGCATGAGGATACCGCTGCCTGGAACATTTCTCTTTGAAAGCAGGAATGCAATTCCACAGGAGAACAAGACTCCAAAGAAAACGCCAGCCACTGTTATAATAACACTATTTATAAAAGCGCGCCATATATAACGGCTTCCGAGCACAATTTTATACCCGGCAGTCGTAAACCCTCTCGGCCAGAAGAAGAAGCCGCCGGTTTTGGCAAGTGCAGAATCACTGAAGGACAAGCAGACCTGATGCCAGATTGGGTAGATCATAGTAATGGCCAGTACAACAAAAAACGTATAGTTGATAATATCAAAAATATGGTCTGACCGTGTTTTTACATTATGCATCGTCCCGCCTCCTTAAAGAATTCCTGCATCCGGGTCAACCTTTTTGGCAAGCTTGTTTGCCAAAATGACGAGGACAAAACCGACAACTGACTTGAACATGCCGGTTGCTGTAGCCAATCCGAAGTTTCCCTGAGACATACCAATCTGATAAACATAAGTATCCAGAATCGATGCCACATCGTCCACTGCACTGTTATACAGCATGAATACCTGATCAAATCCTGCATCCAGGATGCTGCCGATTTTCAAAATCAAAAGTACAACAATGGTGCTTGAAATGCAAGGTAATGTAATGTAGCGCATTCTCTGGAATCTGCTTGCACCATCGATCATAGCAGCTTCATAATACTCAGGGCTTACGGATGTAATGGCAGCCAAATATACGATTGTACCCCAGCCGCAGCTTTTCCAAATATCTGATATGACAAGCATAGGTCTGAATGCGTGTTCATTCAGAAACACAGACCGAGTCACACCAAAGTACTTAACAATACCTGTCTGTGGAGAAAGCAGTGTAAACATCATGCCGGCCAGAATTGCCCAGGACAGGAAGTGGGGCATATAAATGATTGTCTGAATGGTTCTCCTCACCTTCGTACTGGTCATTTCATTCAGCAGGAGCGCCAGAATAATAGGAGCCGGGAAACTGAACAGCAGCTTCAGCAGGCTCAGATAAATGGTGTTCCAGAGAACCTGCCAGAAGTCAGGACTGCTAAAAATCTTCAGAAACCATTTAAATCCAACGAACTTTGCGTTGGCCAGGGGCATTCCTGCCCGGAAATTGGTAAATGCCAGGGCAAGACCGCCCATGGGCAGATACCGGTAGATAATCATCAGGATAAAGGCCGGCAGTGCAAGGATGTATAGCGGCCAGTATCGTCTGATTCTATGACTCAGCTTTTCTTTTCTGAGTGTATCTGCAGTTTCTACCACAGTATTCTCCTTCCTTTCAGGCATGGAGAACCCATAGCATACACTATGGGTTCCCCAAAGCTTACATTAACCGTTCCAGGCAGCGTTGACCTGTTCGGTCATTTCATCTCCGCCACGGTTATAAAACTCTTTCACATAATCGTCCCATGCGTCAACAGGGAGAACACCAGTAATAATCTTGACAAAGTATTCACTCCAGAGGCCGCTGTACAGGTCAGGATAGTCAATCATTGCCTGCACTGTACCATTAAACTTAGCTACCAGCCAGCTGTCATCCGTATTGCAGGTTGCCAAGTCTACAGATCTGGGATCAGTAGCAGGCAGCCAGCGCCGATCAATAACGCTGAGCCAGCGGATGGGGTTGGAGAAGCCGAGGGAGTAAATGGAAGTATCAGAATTCAGGATAGAAGTATCGATGGTATTGGTTTCACGGTCGAATGTATAGTGCTCATTTTCAACACCATACTCTACCATGCACTGGCCACCCTCGTCACTGGGATCAACCATCCAGTCCAGAATTTTGATCAAACGGTCGACACCCTTCTTATCCACACAGTTCTGAGAAATAGCACGCAGATTGTTGGTTACCACATCTACAGGATAACCGCTGATACCATTCGGTCCGGCAGGAGGCGTAATGATTGCACAGGTTGCATTGGGATCACCCTTTGCCCATGCACCACGGGCTTCCTGAAGATTCCACACAGAACCTTCATATGCACCGATCTGGCCAGCTGCCAGCTTATCAATTGCCTGATTCTTCTCAATAATAAATTTATCGGGGTCAATCAGACCTTCCTCATACCACTGTGCCAGGAGTGCCAGCACTTCCTTAACTTCAGGAAGTACAGTGCTGTGTACCAGTTTGCCGTCAACCTCAGTCCAGGAGTTCAGGCCGTTCATGTAAATGCCATAAGCACCGAAAATGCTGCTGAAATAGTTATTGGCGTAACCGCCGATACCATAAGTGTCATTCTTGCCGTTTCCGTCAGGATCGTCAAAAGTAAATGCTCTCAGGACCTCATGAAGTTCATCCAGAGTAGTAGGAACTTCGAGTCCAAGATTTTCCAGCCAGTCTGTCCGAAGACCCAGACCATTGATAGCAGGACCGTTCAGTGCACCTTCCATTGCAAATTCAGGGAACACATAGTGCTTTCCGTCAATTGCATAAGCATCATATCTGATACGGTTGCTGGGAATCTCAAGCAATGCCTGAACGTGAGGCATCTGCTCAACCAAATCATCCAGAGGAGTAATGATACCGTTTTCAACCAGAACTGCAAGCTGTTCAACGGATACCTGGAACAGGTCCGGAATATCATCGCCGGACATCATAGCATTAAGTTTTGTTGCATAGTCAGAACCAGGAACAGCAATTACATTGTAGTCCACATTGGTAACACCCAGGTTCTTTTCCCATGCTTCCTGGAGAGCACCCTTTGCTACACCGCCATCGGGAGGATAATCAGCAAAGCTGTTCTGGAGCATGATTTCATATTTAACAGGTGTGTTATCTGCTTCCGCAGTTGCTTTGCCGGGATTTTCCTCGGTTGTATCTTGTGATCCTTTATTGCCGGTCTTATCGGAATTTCCGCAGCCGGTCATCAAAGGAGCCATAACAAATGTCAGAGCCAGAATCAAAGCGAGCAACTTTTTCATTTTTGTATCCCCTTTATAATTTTCCAAAATCTTCGCGTTTTTGCATCAGACACGGCGCCTGCATCCGATGTGCTTGTCTTAAGTATAGTGCTTTTTTCTGCTCCCGATAAGGACAAAATTGGTGGAACAATAGTCACATTTTTGACTTTTATCAGTCATTGTGTTAACTATCAACAGTTGCAGAAAGTCTATTTTGTTTATTATGCACAACTTGCGTGTCATATTCAAAACTGAAAAGAGAATTTCATTTTTCCGTTTTGCATTTTCTTTCAGAATCCATTCTTCTTCCGGAATGTTTATTTTTTGTCATTTCCCCGAAAGCAAGAAAGTTGTACACCATACTCAAATTTGTGCAGTTGAATGATTCCCGGAAACCGGATATACTGAATTCAGATCCAACGCGTATCATGCGTACAAATGAGGAAGGTTGTGGTTTTTTTGGGCATTTTTTCTTATGACAGCAAGCCGATGAGGTTTGCCGGCAAACTTGCCGATCTGATCTGGCTGAATATTTTGACCTCAATTTTTTGTATTCCGGTCATTACGAGCGGTGCAGCATTTACCGCCTGCCACTATGTACTGTTCCAGCTTCTGAACGGTCAGGAAGGAAACATCACAAAGACGTTCTGGAGTACATTTAAAAGCAATTTCAAACAGGCTACTCTGATCTGGCTTATCTGTCTGGTCTGCGGAACCGTAGCTCTGATTGACCTGCAGCTGCTTCTGTTCTCTCCTGGCGAATATCCCAAAGTTCTTCTGTATGTAGTAGCCGTAGTTGCCGTCATTCTGCTCATGAGTTTCAGCTGGGTATTTGTGCTTCAGATGCGTTATCAGAATTCGCCGCTCCATACTCTCAGAAATGCGTTTGCCATGACATTCCGCAATCTGATTCCCTCATTTGCCATGGCTGTGCTGATTCTCTGTCCCATTGTTCTGGCACTAATTTCCGGATACGGGCTGTTTGTGGCACTGCTTGGAGGCATTACGCTTCCCGGGTATTTCCGTGCTATGATATACTGTCCAATTTTGAAAAAGATGGAACAGGAAGAAACAGCGTTATCTTCCGCTCAATAATTCAATATCCTAAAAACTAAAATCTGTCGCAGAATAATTGGTTCTGCGACAGATTTTTTCTGCGCTGTATCAGCAGGATTCCACTTCCGCAGAGAAACTACCAAGTTCCTGAGAAGTCACTTTAAGTTTTACAATTCCCTGTTTTCCTTTCAGTGACCGGATAATCACCATGCATTTTCCATGGAGTGTATCACAGAAAGGCTCGCTGAACACCCTTGTACTGCTTTCTGAGCCATTGTCTGAAGCAATATATTCTCCAGGTCCCTCTACAGAAAATCTCAGCATCATGTTACTGTCAGGGCAGGGCGTACCGTTTTGATCCGCCACTGTACACCGGATATAGGTAAGATCGTCTCCGTCTGCAGAGATTTTCTTTCTTTCCGGCTCTACCAGAATTTTAGATGGTGCACCGGCGGTTTTCACAACGTCATATAATTCAGGATGACCAACGGCAACCACTTTCAGTTCACCAGCTTCAAAGGGAATCTGGTTCCAAATCAGTCGGTTGCTTCTGATTTCATCTTCGGAATCCTTTGTCTGGATACCAAGGCTCTTCCCGTTCAGAAACAGTTCTGCGCTGTCACAGCTGCTGTACACATGGATGTCAACCAGATCCCCCGGGTTCCAGTTCCAGTGAGGAAGAATGTGAATCACTTTCTGGTCAGTCCACTTTGCCTTGAAGGAATATACTCTGTCTTTTTCCATTCCTGCAAGATCGTAAATGCCAAAATAAGAGCTTCTGGCAGGCCAGCTGTTCCGGTACGGTGTAGGCTCTCCGAGATAGTCAAACCCGGTCCACACGAACTGACCGATCACATAATCCAATCTGTCCTGGACGAAGAACTCCTTCTCTATGGGATATGCCCAGTTGGGAGAAGCAAGATCATAGGAAGATTCCATCAAACTCTCCTTAGGCTGAACAGGATGTTCCACTGCTGCCGGCAGTGTATAGTGACCTCTGGTACTGACAGAAGAACCGGTTTCACTTCCAAATAAGATACATTGAGGATATTCACGGTGGAACTGCTCATAAAGGTGAGGCTTATAGTTAAGCCCCACAAGATCAACTTCTTGGGCAAGGCCGTTTTTAAAGGCATCCAGTGGCATGTTGAATCCTGCAGTTGTCGGTCTGTCCGGATCCTCCCGCTTGCAGATTTTATGCAGGAAACGGGCAACTTTCCAGCCGTCTTTTTCCTCCTGCTCCATGATTTCATTTCCGATGGACCACATAATCACACAGGGATGGTTCCGGTCTCTGTGAATCAGATCCGTCAGATCTCTTTCTGCCCATTCATCAAACAGATCACCATACCCGTTCGGCACTTTGTGAGTCTTCCACTCATCGAATGCCTCATCCATTACCACGAGACCATATTCATCACACAGGTCCAGAATTTCCGGATGCGGAGGATTGTGAGAACAGCGATAGGCATTTACCCCAATATCCACCAGCTTCTGAATCTGGCGCTCCGCAGCCGCACGGTTAAAAGCACTGCCGAGAGCTCCCAAATCATGATGCATGCATACACCCTGAAGCTTTACTTTCTCACCGTTCAGCCGGAATCCGTCACAGCTGTCAAAGGAAATGGTTCGTATGCCGAATCTGGTTTCATAGGTATCGCAGACCTTTCCGTCTGAAATCAGCTCCAGCTTCAGTGTGTAAAGATACGAATTATGAATGTTCCAGAAATGATAATTTTTCAGCTTAAAGGCACTGTATACCCTGTTGCCGCAGCACTTCTGCGTTTCTTCTGCAACCGGATTTCCCTCTCTGTCCAGGATCGTACAGTGAAGCGTATGCCCGCTGCCGCTCAGATGCAGGTCTGCAGACACATCCACACAGGCTGACCCGTTTTTTACTTCCGTACGGACCCATACCGGCTGATATGGAAAATATGAGTTTTCTTTTTCTACCAGTCGAACATCCCGATAAATACCGGCACCTGTATACCAGCGGGAAGAAGAAGGCTTCGGCTTGACAAATACAGCAAGCGTGTTCTCAGCCCCGATCCTGACAGCATCCGTAATATCCACGCTGAAGGATGAATATCCGTAAGGCCGTCCTCCGCACCGGATTCCATTTACATACACGGTGCTATTAGACATTACACCGTCAAACTCCAGAAAAACATGCTTTGCAGAATCAGATACACTGAATTTTCTGCGGTACCATGCCGGATCTGCAATGGGGAGTCCGCCTGTTCTGCCAACCATGTCGATTGGTTTCAGAACACCGTCCGCCACAACTTCTGTGCTCTGCTTATCATTTTCAGGATCAAATGGCCCCTCAATGGCATAATCATGGGGAACCCGGACGGTCCGCCAGCCGGTGTCATCAAAATCTTTTGCAGACGCACCGGGGATATCCTGTTTTATAAATTTCCAGTCATATTTCAGTACGGTTTCCATGGCTTTCCTCTTTTCAGTCAGCAACGTGTTTTTGTATCCACAGATCACGGTGCTTCATGGCTAATCTTACATTTCTTGTTGTAATATTTCTGACATTCAGATCAAGGCAGCGATCCATGTCCTGTTCATCATTGACGGTCCAGACAGAACATAAAATCTTCTCCTCATGAAATCTTTTCATAATGCTTTCCGTAACAGTTTCATGAGGCATATTGATTCCACTGACACGGAGGTGTTTGGCAAGGCCGATCAGGTATTCCAGATTTCTGTCATTCTGCAGCATAGTCCGCACAAAAGGAAGACCTGTCTGCATCAGAGAAGAAAACTGATTTTCGATTTCCCCCCGAAACAGGTCCGGAATCCGGAAGTATTTCAGTGCCTCCTCTAAATTCAGGTACACCTGTGCCCGTTCTGTTACAGTCGGCTCCATGGCAAGGGTTTCGGCTGAAACCGATCCCGTCATAATCAGCTGTTCTCTCGGAATATTCCACCGGGAAGCCATGTCCAGCGTGCCGCATACGGCAAATGCCTCTTTGACATCGCAATTGATGCGAAGACATGTTCCGCTTATCTTTTCAAAAACCTGTTCAAGTGAAACTTTCTGTTCCGCTTCTGCGCCCGTACAGGCATTATGGGAAATATACATTCTGCCGTCACGAGCACGGCGAATATCCATCTCCACCACATCCGCCTTCAGTTCCAGTGCACACTCCACCGATTCAAGAGAATCCTGCGGCAGTTGTTCGCAGCCGGAATGAGCTGTAATCCATGGTGCATTCATAGCTTCATTTCCTCCATTCTACATCACACTGCACGGAATAGCAAAGGAAACCATATCAGTAAAACTGTCTGATATAATCCAGTACATCTTCTCTGGTTCCGTGAAAAGGACCGGGTGTCTCCATTTTCAGGGAAACAAGCGCCGTGCAGTACTGCAGGGCGTCAGCAATATCTGCATGCTGCCGTTCAGTAATATAGCCCGCAAAAGTGGTATCACCACGGCCTGTACGGCCGGACAGATTTCTGGCCTTGATCGGGCAGGTATAAACCTGTTTTCCATTGTAAGCCAGAACTTCCGTATTATGGGTAATCAGCACTTCTTTAGCGCCCCAGTCATAAAGCTTCTTTGCAGCTTCCGCCCTGTCTGTCAGGCCCGTCAGAATTTCTGCTTCTGCAGCATCCGTTTTCAGATAATCTACAAAGGGAAGATAACGGAGCTTTTCCTCCCAGTCATGAAATGCCATGGTTTTATCCGGTTCTACATGTCGCAGCAGGCACTGAACATCAACCGCTACTTTACCATGACGAGATGCCTCTTCAAACAGTGATCCGTCAAAATCTCCGTATACAAGACCGGCAAAATGATAGATATCTGCAGGAATGTCAGCAAACTCTTCAAATCTGAACGGGTCACAGACGCCCATGGACGTGCACGCCCTTTTTTCCTTGTCTGCAGTAAAATACTGGTTCCGGATGGAGCAGGTAGTGGTCGATTCTTTCCAGTAAAGATCTGCCCCAGAATCACGGAAGCGCTCATGGATATCCGCATCCGCAGAATTCAGCTTTGTAAACAGTGCTGTACGGCTTCCACTTCTTGCTGCTGCAAATCCGGAGGCAACTACTGCGCCGCCTACTTCCTTGCGCTCATTTCCCTGATAATCAATATTGTGGTCCAGGGAAACCGGACCGATTATCAGTACGTCATACTGTTTGTCCATTTGTAATTCCTCCGTATGTTATTCATCCAGTTCCTTTATTTTTTGTTTCCAGAAAGGTACAGCCGCTACACAGAACACAATGGCCACAACGCAGGAAATGCCCCACATCAGCCGTGTCACACCCCAGCCGCAGTTCTCTGCAATCCAGGCAATACCGTACATGGAAACCGCCGTACCAATATATCCGCAGGCATTGAAGAAGCCGGAAATTGCTCCGGATATGCCTTTCGCTCCGAATCTTGCCGCCACTTGGCTGCAGAGCGTCACATTCACTGCCATCATAGCCGCTGTGACCAAAGCAAACAGAACGACTGCAAGAACAGCAGAAAGATTTCCAAGGGCCGTCAGCAATACCAGACAGGCTCCGGAAATGCCAAACAGCAGGAGCGCACACAGAACTTCGTTATGCATTCTGGACATCAGCCAAAATGCAACCGCTGCACCGGAAATATTGATGAGCGGGAGTATTACCGTGAACATAACTGCATTTTCTGCCGACATGGAAAATACTTCTGTCATGTATGTGGGCAGCCAGGATGTAACACCATCCTTCAGCATTCCGTGAATCATGGCAGGAATAATCAGCAGCGGCAGAGAAGGTCCGAGAATGCGAAGGAAATTCTCATGAGCGCCATCTGTTTTGCCGGCTGTTTTGTTTGTATCCGATGTTTTCTGTGCCTCCGGAAGATGCTTTTCATGCCGGCAGATCATCCGGATTCCAATGACCCAGACCAGTGTACCAGCGCCAAGTATCGCTGATGCCCAGAAAAAAAGGCTTTTCCATGCAGATATTCTCAAAACTGTACTGGAATAAATGTATGCAAATATAGTCCCTGCTGACGGTGCAGAATTGATTAAAAGCAGAGAACTGTTGCGACATTCATCAGATACACACTGAAACACAATCAAGAATGCCGGAGCCCATACAAGAGACTGGGCATATCCGTTGAGTCCCCATACCAGCAGCATCAGTGCCGGCGTTCTGACCACCGCCATCAGCATATTAAGGGCCGCACTGCTCACGATTCCAATTGTCACCTGCGCATATGGGTTATACCTGTCTGCCAGAAAGCCATTTACCAGCTGACCGAATCCATAGGCTGCAAAATATGCAGTTGCAATCATGCCGCCCTGTGTTTTTGTAATAAGGCCGGAGGCAATCATTCCGGGCAGTGCCGCAGAATAATTGAGTCTGCCGATATAGATGGTAGCATAGGTGAAAAAGCAGAGCAGTGCCAGAAATATGGACTCTCTTTTCTTCTCCATACGCATTAAGTACTTGTTCATCTTACCCACCACCTGAACTTATTCTGCCAAAAACCGGATTTCAACGCTCACAGGTGCGCCCGTCTCCGGCAGATCCAGAATCCAGAGATCTTTTGCTTTTTCCGGAGATGCGAGGGTGCCATTGACGTAAACCTCGTGGCTTCTGCAGCAGCCATAACCGATTCTACCGCTTTCTTTGAGAATGTACAGCATACTGTTCTGTCCCGGAATCGTTTTCTCAATGCCGGCAGAAGACAGATATTTATCAAGTAATCCCAGGAAAGCAACATCATGATCTGTTTCGGTGAAGGAATAGAGTCTGCTCTCCCCTGCCGCCATCTGTACGGACAGTCTGGTGCCTCCAGGAATAAAGTTTGCAGAATCTTCTCCGCTGCATCTCAGCAGGTATCGTCCTTTTTCTTCAAAGCCGGGAATATCCACAGGTGTCAGATCCGCCTTCTGTTCTGCGGCAAGGCCAGACAAGGCAAAGACACCCACATAACCGGTTTTCCCATATTGGTTCCATACCTTCAGTGCACTTCCGCTGTCTGCTGGATTTGTTAGGATTTCATCTTCTGTGACGCATCCTGCGTGCTGGCACCGAAGGATCCGTCCGTCTGACAGAATGAGCGGTTTCAGCTCTTCAGGATCTGTTGCACCGACACAATCACTGATATAAATCGGTCCGCCGCTCAGTGCACGCAGGTAAGCATTATTGCGTGCATCCTCGTGCTCCGTCCACCACATATCCCAGTCGCCATGGACAAAAGCACTGTGGTAAAGCGAATTGTAGGCATTATCGTAGGCATGAACGGTAAAGCTGTTTTCTTTGTGGGGGAAAAAGTCATTACTGTTTCTGGAGATTCCGGAAACAGGACGGTTCAGGAAATTTTCTGTTCCCATGGCCATGCTGTTAATACAGGCACCATCAAAATGAATTCCGATGGAAGCCTCCAGTCCGCTATGGGCTTCTCTGGCAGCTTCGTCCGGAAGCATCAGACCTCGTACAAATGTGGCAAGGGAACTCTGAATATCCACCTTGACAAAATCCACGCCCTGATCAGCCAAATAATCGTGCCATTGATCCCAGAATGCAAATGCTTTTTTTCTGTCAGGGTAAGGAATCAGTTCACCGCCATTGGTTCTGAAAAGATTTTCCTTCATGTCACGGGCAAGCTCAGAGTTATCAGCAACTGTGCCCCAGTGTCCGCCCATACCCTGCCAGACACCAAGCCACTGAATTCCGGTTTCCTGCAGCTTTTCCTTGGTACCCTTCAGTCCGTCCGGGAACTTTTCCCTGTTTTCCCGGAAGGAATACAGCTGCCCGTTTTTTTCGTCGGACCAGCCATGGTCAATCAGGAACCATCTGACAGGAACTCCCTTCTGTCTGAATTCCTCTGCTTTCTGCAGGACACCGTCTTCCGAAACTTTGTCATAAAAGGCATTCCAGCTGCACCAGCCCAGGTATTCAAAGGGTTCCGGATATCTGCGTTCCGCAGATGTACGTCGCTTTCCGGGAAGAAAAGCATCTGCAGCTTTTGCTGTCTGTTTTCCCAGGGCGAAAGGATCTTGGTTTTCTGTCAGAACAAATGCTTTTGTTCTGAACTTTAATATTCCTGTCGTATTACTCTGAACCTTGACCTGCAGACCCTGGTCGAATCCTCTCAGACAGGATACCATTCCGTTTTCACACAGCGGAAACAGATGATAATATATATTTTCTGTTTTCCAGATTAAAGACTGCGTTTGATCCGGGATTTCTGTAAGAGAAGCCGTATGCTTTGGCCGTGTCCACCAAAGATTATGGCGGTACAGACCCAGATAATTTTTTACCTTAGGAATACGACCGATCTGAATGAAAATATCCCGGAATCCGTCTGCCGGATAAGATGTTTCATACTCCACTTTTCCACTGAAACTGCAGCACAGGCGGTCAGACTCATAGTTAAACGTAAGTATGCAGGTAATGTTCTGACCATCCGTATACAATGCCTTTGTCTGTTTGTCCTGCTGAACAAACTCCATCAGCTGCAGCTGAACCTTTTTACCGTTTTCCTGCATCAGGCAGGGTCTGATATCCCCCAAAATCTCATTACCATTGCAATGAACAGCCAGTGACTGGCCCTGCTGTAAAATATGATACATATCCATATCCGGTCTTCCTTTTCGATTTGTTTTACTTCTTATTCAGCGTCAAGAGCATCAGGATTGCCCAGCATATGCTCCGGTTTGGAAATACCAAGCTGCTTGAGAACTACAGGTGCCACATCCAGAATACTTACCTTATGTGTAATGGAAGTGTTAACGCCGAGTGTACCGCCAGCTGCCATAATAAATGTTTCCACATCCTGAGGTTCTGCCGTACCATGGCTCTTGGGAATGGCTCCGCCGCCATGGTCAGTAGTGATGAGAATCAGGCTATTGTCCAGTTTGCCGGACTGTTTAATGGCATCAAGAAGTTTACCCACATTGCGATCCACCTTAGGCCATACCTTCATGTACTCCGGAGTAAAATAATCCAGCTGGTGACCAATATGATCCAGATCATCCAGATGAATATAAAATGCCATGGGGCCGTCAGTCGTACGGATATACTCAGCAGCCGCATCGGCAACCTCGTCATCCTTTTCGCTGCATTTTACAACACCAGGCAGATCTTCCACGATGCCCACGTTGATAGGCTTCCAGGAAGAGAAAGAAGCAATCTTCCACTGAGGAAGTTTTTCCTTGATCACACGGAACAGAGAAGGATACTGGTCATCCAAGGTATGAGGAACAACCGCAATATTATCATTGGTGTAGCCGTGCTGCTCAGGCAGGACAGAGGTAAACATGCTGCCCCAGCACTCCGCAGAAATGGACGGGACTACCGTATAGGTATTGGCAGCCAGGACAGCTGACTTTCTGAATTCAGTAATATTGGGACATTCTGCATTCAGGACAGAACGCCCAGCTCCGTCAATTCCGATAATAAAAACATTTTCAACCATTTTTCTTATCTCCTTGTCATTTTGCACTGCAGGTAGTTCAACAACCATGCCTTGCTGTTTTTGTGTTAATTGTCAAGAAATTATATTGCTATAGCTGTTTTCTTAGTGTAAATTATATAGTCCCTTTTATGGCAAAACAATATATTTTTAATTCAAGTACTTGCACTTTTCATTCAGAATTCAATGAACAGTAAAGCTGTATGACTATTGAGTTTTATCTATTTTACATATTTTTGTATCTACAAACTATTGGTTTATTTTGATTATAACGGAATTATTACTACTTTTTCAAAAATATATTATTAACACACCATCACTTGTCCTGCTTTTCGTCTGTCTTGCATATTTTATTCATCCATGGTACAATATGGTCAAATCATTCTGGAGGTGCATCATGGGCTCCAGTTTAGTCAGAAATTCCTACACCATAGATTCCGTAGGTGTTTCATCCCTGACAGTTTATTATGTCGGTTATGAGCAGTGCAAACCCGGGCACAGCTGGGGACCCGGAATCCGGGACCACTATCTGCTCCACCACGTCCGATCCGGCAGTGGGATTTATCAGGTTGGAGAAGAAGTCTACCATGTAAAAGCCGGCGATACATTTCTTGCACGTCCGGGAAATACCATTTTCTATGAGGCGGATCAGCAGGACCCCTGGTCATACTGCTGGATTGGATTTCACGGAAGCGAATGTGCAGACCTGCTGGCCCAGACGGATTTTTCGGTCAGCGGTCATGTAATCCATACATATTTTGGTTCCGAGCTTTCTGATATTCTTCTGAATATCTACGATATGCGCGGAAGCACATTGGCAGATACACTGCAGATGACCGGCGGACTCTATCAGCTGATGTCCTGTCTGATCCGAAATTCCAAAAATTCCGCCAGAGAATCATTTTACAAGGAAGTGTCCATACATCAGGTGGCAGAATATGTTTCAAGCCATATTTCTCTGAATTTTACCATTCGAGATTTGGCTAAACATGCAAACATGAGTCAGAGCGGCCTGTACCGGGCTTTCATGGAACAGATCGGCGTTTCTCCCATGAAATATGTAGAAGGTCAGCGGATGAAGCGGGCCTGTGCTCTGCTGAGATCTACCGATATGCCGGTGCTGGGAGTTGCCTGCTCAGTAGGCTTTTCCAATGCCCAGTATTTTTCCAGATATTTTAAGAAATATATGGGAATTTCTCCGTCTGAATATGTTCTGCTCAGCAGAACAGCTCCGGAAAAGCTTCCTGTTGCACCTTTTATTCCGGAAGTTCCGTGAAAATTCCGGACTGATAATCAAGTATCGGAGGTAAAAAATGGAATCTCTTTCAAACCGCCAGGAAATGGGACGCTTACTTGATCACGCTTCTCAGGATTCCGTCATGCAGAAAATCCCCCAGTTCTGGCAGGCAGATACTCATAATTCAGCATCCTGCTCCCATACTGACCAGAATAATCTTCATGCTCTGGTATTCAATATGGAACGGGGTGTGCATTTAAATGAAATTATCGATTTTCTTAAGTTCTGCCCGGAAACAAAACCGTTCGATATCATTCTCGCTAACGAACTGGACGACGGCTGCGTTCGTTCAGGTCAGTTGAATATTGCCCGTGAACTGGCTGAATCCCTTGGCTGCTCCTATGCTTTTGGTCTGGAATTTGTGGAACTGGCAACGCCGGACGATCACAAAGGATTTCATGGGAATGCCATATTTTCTCGCTTTCCGATTCTCAAAGCTAAGGTAGTTCGTCTGCCGGAAGCCTATAACTGGTATTTTGACAGGCAGAAACGAATCGGCGGGCGTCTGGCAGTTCTGGCCGAACTCGACATCGGCGGAACCCACATCGGTGTTGGAACTGTTCATCTGGAAAACAGGACGGACAGTGAAGGCCGCAAGCGTCAGCTGAAAACCGTTCTGGATGCGGCAGAACGCATGTTTCCAGGTATGCCCGTCATTCTCGGCGGAGACCTGAACACCAATACCTTTGACGGCAGAGATATTGAAACTATTCAGAAAATTTCTGCTGATCCCGAACTGCAGAAACGCTGTCTGCAGGATGTTTTCAGCTATGAAGCATGTCTGCCTCTGGCTGTCAAATACGGTTATCGTCCGGTTCCAGATCAGGGCACCAGTCTGTCCGAGCTGATTACCCGCCGGAAGCCCCTTCCCGATGGATCTTATCTGGGACTGCGTCTGGACTGGGTTCTTGTCAGGGACGTTACTCCTGTTTCTTTTGCCAATATTGATACTTTCCGGGAAAACTGGGACTTTGCGCCTGCCGGCTCTGCTCTTGCATGCTTCGGAGGGCAGGAACTTTCCGATCACAATGTCATCCGCTTCAGTGGTACATTCAAGACCACCGGCTAAGCCGGTGGCTTGCACAAGCCCTATAAGGGCATGATACAGCTACGCCTTAAGGCGCACGAAAGGTTCGCCAATCGCAATTTGATTACCGGCTGCCCCCTCCCGGGGGCGGCTTTTTACTTACCCTTGATTACCGGCTCACCCGTAAACGGGTCTGTAAATTCCTTGAGGCAGATTACGCACATATTCTCTTATCGTTTTCTCATTTCTTCCTACTGTATCCACATAGTAACCCCGGCATCAGAAATGCCGGCTGCCATACTTATACTTGGGATTTGAATGACGATCGAATATCATATTGGGACTTTTTTCCCATAAATTGTGCTGCACTGATGTGCGGAGGTAGACTTACGAGCATATGAATGTGATCTGGACATACTTCTGCTTCTATAATCTCTACCTTCTTTTCTTCGCATAATTTTCTTAGTATTTATCCAATGTCTGCATGCAGTTCTCCATATACTACTTTACGGCGAAAGTTCGGTGCAAATACGATATGGTATTGATATCTTCATGTTGAGTG